>VOFI01003844.1_pt1 | contig 254697 bp, 224 predicted proteins | sample 5384131 | NCBI WGS metagenome assembly VOFI01 (sample SAMN12384728, study PRJNA508395) | human gut metagenome | isolation source: healthy gut H | host: Homo sapiens | reverse complement strand
CGTGACCTGCGGTTCGCCGGGTTACTCCCCGGGGTTGCCCAGGCGGGTGGTGACGACCATGCTCCGGCGTCCGGCGGGGGTGACGGCGACGCATTTGAGCACCCGTTGTTCCCCTGGGGGAACGACCACCTCCAGATAGTCCGGCACTTCGCGGTCGAAGTCGTAGGGCGTGGCGCCGTTGAGCGTGTAATAGACCCGGCAGCCCGGGAAAGGCGGGCGGATCGTGAAGCGGAAACATCCCCCTTCGAGCGTCTCTTCGCGGATGCCGTGGGGTTGCGGAACCTGATAGGCTGCCCCTTCGGCGTCGAGCCGCGCAAGGTATGCCGGAAGGCGCTGCCGGGAGAACTCCTCCCACGACTTGCGCGCCACGGGCGACCATGCGATCTCGGAGAGGGCGTAGATGCGCGGCAGCAACTGGTACTCGACCCGCTTCCCGGTCGCCACGAATTCCGTCCAAAGGTTGGCCTGCACGCCCAGCAGGTATTGCTGTTCCTCTTCGGAGAGCCCCTCCGCCGGGTCGTAGCCGTATATCTTCTCCAGCGGCAGGGAGAGGTTCAGGCTTACGGGCTCGTCGGGCGAATCCGTCCCCCGTTTGTCGAAATAGAGGTACTGGCCGGGGGTCATCACCACATGGTGGTACTCTCTGGCCGCCGCGATGCCGCCCTGTGTGCCCCGCCAGCTCATGATGACCGCCCCGGGCGACAGCCCGCCCTCCATGATCTCGTCCCAGCCGATCAGCTGCCGGCCTTTCGACGTGAGGTAGCTGTCGATGCGGTGGGTGAGGTAGGATTGCAGCTGCGTCTCGTCGCGCAACCCCTCGGCCGCGATCCGGGCCTGGCAGTCGGGGCAGGCTTCCCAGCGGGTGTGCTGGCACTCGTCGCCGCCGATGTGGATCAGCTTCGAGGGAAAGAGCGCGACGACCTCGTCGAGCACGTTTTCGAGGAATTCGAAGGTGCTCTCCTTGCCCGGGCAGAGGACGTTGCCGGGGCCGCAGATCCAACCCGCTATTTCGTAGGATTCGTCTCCGTTCGTGCATCCCAGCCAGGGATAGGCCGTGAGGGCCGCGAGCGAGTGCCCGGGCATTTCGATTTCGGGGATGACCGTGATGTACCGCTCGGCGGCATAGGCGACGACCTCGCGGATCTCGTCCTGCGTGTAAAAGCCGCCGTACCGTCCGAATTCGAAGGTGGCGGGCTTCTCCTCGTAGCTGCCGATCTGGGATTTCGAACGCCACGCCCCGACCTGGGTCAGGCGCGGGTAGCGTTTGATCTCGATGCGCCAGCCCTGGTCGTCGGTCAGGTGCCAGTGGAAGCGGTTGAGCTTCGCGGCGGCCATGCGGTCGAGATAGCCCTTCACGAACTCCACGGGGAAAAAGTGGCGGCAGACGTCCAGGTGGAGTCCCCGGTAGCCGTAGCGGGGGTAGTCCTCGATCTCGGCGCAGGGGATGTTACCGTCGGCGTCGGCCATTTGCAGGAGCGTCTGGAGCCCGTAGAAGATGCCGCTTTCGTCGCCCGCCGTGAGTTCCGCCTCGTGTTCGGCGACGCGGAGCCGGTATCCTTCGGCGGGGATGCCCGCGCGGGCGTCCAGTTGCAGGAGGAGCGTGTTCCGCGTTTTCCGGGCCGGCTGCTTTCCGTGCGGGGCGGCCAGTGCCGAGGCTACCCGGATCAGCCCTTCGGGCCGGGAGGCGAAGCCTTCGGCGGTGACTTTACAGCCCGGGGCGGCGAAGTGCCCTTCGCGGAGTTCGGCCCGGACGGGCTGCGGGATGAGTTGCAGGGGGCGCTGCGCCGCGGTTGCGCACAGCGTGGCCAGCACGGCGATCAGGGGGGAATAGTTTTTTCATGGCGCAAGTATTGTCCGGCCGGGCCGATGCCGGCCCGGCCGGGGCTGGCGGGATTACTCCGCCGCCTTGAGTTCAAGTACGTGGCTGGCATGTTCGCCGCCCACCTCGAAGTCGAGGCCGGTCTCCATCAGGAACGCCCCGGTGAAGGTCTTGCCGTCCTGGGGAATGGGCTTGCCGTCGAGGCTGAGCTCCCTGACGAGGTACCTCTTCTGCGGGTCGAGCCCGGCCATCCGGAACGCCGGCCGGGGCATGTTGTGGTACTGTTCCAGCTTGTAGACGAAATAGGCCGCGTGGTCTTTTTCGGGCGAGACGTACATCAGCGATGCGTACCCGGTCTTGTCGAAGGGCGAGATCAGGCGGTAGAGGTCACCCTGCTGCACGACGGGGCGGATCAGCTTGTAGTCGGCGATGGCGCGTCGGGCGAAGGCCTTGTCCTCGTCGGTCATGTGTGCGGGCTGGAGCTCCATGCCCATGCGTCCGCTCATCGCCACGTCGAAACGCAGTTTGAGGGGCGTCTTGCGGCCGGTCTGGTAGTTGGTGTCCACGCTCACGTGCGAGGCCATCGCCACGGCGGGGAAGAAGTTCGAAACGCCCCACTGGATGAAGATGCGTTGCAGGGCGTCGGTGTTGTCGCTCGTCCAGAATTCGTCGTAGTAAGGCAGCAGCCCGTAGTTGATACGACCGCCGCCGCTGGCGCAGGCCTGCATCACCAGGCCGGGGTATTTGGCGTGGATGCGCTTGAGGATGTTTTCCAGGCCGCGGTGGTAGGCGATGTAGAGATGCGACTGTTTGTCGCGGGGCAGGTAGGTCGACCCGTAGTTGAACAGCGTCATGTTGGCGTCCCACTTGATGTAGGCGATTTCGGGGTGCGCCGTCATCAGCTTGTCCACGACGCCGAACACGAATTCCTGCACTTCGGGGTTCGACAGGTCGAGCACGAGCTGTGTGCCTCCGCGACCCTTGTGCATCTCGCGGTGGGGCTGCTGGATCACCCATTCGGGGTGCTTCTCGAAAAGCTCGCTCTTCGAGTTGGTCATCTCGGGTTCGATCCAGATGCCGAACTTGAGCCCTTTCTCCCTGGCCGAGGCCGTCAGCCCCTTGATGCCCTCGGGGAGTTTCTCCTTGCAGACCACCCAGTCGCCGAGGCTCGACGTGCCGTTGTTGCGCGGGTATTTGTCGCCGAACCAGCCGTCGTCCATCACGAACATCTCCCCGCCCATGGCGGCGAAGTCGGCCATCATCTGATCCATCACCTCCTGGTTGACGTTCATCGAGACGCCTTCCCAGCTGTTGAGCAGGATGCTGCGCTGCTCGCCGCCGTGGTTGAGCCGGTGCAGCCGCGCCCAGCGGTGGAAGTTGCGGCTGACGCCGCCCTTGCCCTCGTCGCTGAAGGTGAAGGCGAATACGGGGGTCGTAAAGACCTCTTTCGGTTCGAGGATGTATTGCGACTGGTCTTCGTTGATGCCGGCGAAGATGCGTGTGGTGTGGGCATTGTCGTTGTCGATGGCGATACGGTAGTTGCCGCTCCATGCCAGCGTGCCGCCGATGACCATGCCGTGCTGTTCGTCGGGGCGCCCGTCGAGCGTGAGCATGAACGACGGGCAGCTGTTCTGCGTATTGCGTACGCCGTCCTTGTCCTTGATGACCCTCATGCCGTCGGTCAGCGCTTCCTCGTAGAGGTATGCCTCGGCGCCCCAGGGGCCGTGGAAGTGCGAGAGCCAGTTGTCGCCGCGGCGCACGGGCAGGAAGGCCGACGCGAAACGGTAGAGCGTGACGGGTTTCTTTTCCAGGTGGCGGATCTCCGTCCAGGTCTCGATCACCTCGCAGTCGGGATAGGTCTTGTAGTAGATGGTGACATAGAACGGGTAGAATTTGTCTCGGGTCGCGATCGCCGTGACCTGGCCGCCGTCGCGGTTCTCCCTGGTGACCGACTCCACGACCAGTTCGAGCGACATATTGCCGTCGTTGTGGGTTGCCTGAATGGCTGTTTCACGCGAGCACTGGACGCCGAACTGGGGGTATACCGGGTCGTTGAAGGCGCTCCCGCTGTCGAATACGTCGCCGGGATTCGCCAGCCGGGGGCCGAAGTACTGTATCCGGGGCGATTCACCCTTTGGGGCCGTGATCAGGATAGAGCTTTTCCTGTTGGAAATAACGATGTTATCAGCCCGGAGAATCCCGGAACCCAATAACGCGGCGCATAGCAGCGCGCTTGCAAGGCGTTTGTTCATAGGCGGTCTTTGGTTAAATAAGTTTTGGATTGGTAGCTGTTATTGTAAATTTTTGTGGTAAAATTAAGAATAATTATGAGAAAATTTAGCATTCCCGGGCGTTATTTTATCGTTCACGGTCGATATTTGTGCCCGGGAGTATTCCCTGCCCGGGGCGGATGGCCTTGGAACGCGGGTAATGCCCGGTTTCCGGAGGGGCCGGGGAGGGCCGGGAGTCTGAAGGTCGGTTCCGGGAGCGGTGGTTTCAGAGATGGTTCGAGAGTTGGTGGTTGCAGGGATGGTTTCAAGGCCGGTTCCCGGGGGTGGTTTCGGGGGCGGGTACGGGCATGGCGGCCGGCCGTCGGGCGGGGATGTGTGGGCGGGATGGTTTGGGGCTGCCGGGAGCGGCCCGGAGATGGGAGTATCCGGACAAAACAAGGGGAGGCCGCATCGGCCTCCCCTTCACTTGTTTGCAGCCTGCCCGGATCAGTTCGGGCGCAGTACGACCTTGCGCGTCTGCGGCTTGTTGATCTCGTAGATGGTTTCCACGAGCAGTTCCATCTGCAGCGCGCGTGCCTCGCGGACATGCGGGAGCATGAGCTTGGCGTAGTTTTCGCGGTGGATCTGGAGCCAGATGTTCTTTCCTTTTTCCGCGTCGAGCACGCGCACGGCATGTGCGTCGTTGGCGTCGAGCAGCCCCTTGTTCTGGAAGAAATCGTACTGCACCCAGGCGTAGTCGCGGAAGTTGCGTTCGATTTCCCAGCGGTATTCGTTCAGGTGCATCACCTCCATCGCCTGCCGGTACTGCGGCGTCTGCAGCTCGGCGAGGTTGATGCCTTCGCCCAGTTGTTTGCCGCTCCAGGTGCCGATCCGCTCGCCGTCGATGTAAAGCGTGTAGTCGCCTTTCAGCCCCTTGACGGTCAGCATTTCGCGGTTCATCTCCTCGATGAAGGGAACCAGCTTCGTGGCCTCGGCCTGGCTGCGCTTGGATCCCATCCCGTGCGTCAGGGTGTCGAGCGGGTAGGGCAGGGCTTCGGCCAGGTAGTCGAACGAGATTTCGCGGCCGTTCCTGCGCAGGCCGGTGATTTCGCAGTTGCCGGCCTTGAGAACCTTCGCGTTCGCCGCGTCGATCTGCACGTCGGCCACCTCCCTGCCGGCAAAGCCCTGTGCCTTGAGGTAGAGGTAGGCCATCACCATGTGCCCGTCGTTGTCCGGGTGGATGCGGTCGCCCATCGACAGCGAGAACGAAGGTTGTCCGGCCTGCACGCGCCGGCCGATTTCGACCATCGGGGCGCTGAAATCCACGAACTCCCAGCCGTTGGCTGCGGCCGACTCCTTCTGGAACCCGACGACGCGATCCATCACGGCGTTCTTGCCCCGCAGCGGGGCGTTGTTCTCGATTTGGGCCGTTTCGTCGTAGGGCGAACCCCCGAGCATCACGACCCGCACGCCGTCGAGGATTTGCAGGCGCTTCTCCATCTTCTTGAAGTTGTCGTAGCACTCCCGGTACTTCTTTTCGCCGAATGCCCCGGCATCGTCGCCGTTGTATTCCATGTAGCCCGTGTCGTTCATGCCGAAGGTCACGGTCAGCACCGTGGGGCGTTTGCTGAAGACGTCGCCGTCCAGGCGCTTGTACATGTCGCCTGCGGTCTCGCCGCCGATGCCGGCGTTCATCACCCGCAGATCCATGTACGGGAAGCGGGTCATGTAATAGAGCCAGATGTAGGAGTGGTAGTGGCCGCCGTCGGTGATGCTGTTGCCGAGGAATACGGCGCGGTCGCCGTCCTTGAACGGCGCTACGGTCTGCGCCGCGGCGGAAGCGCACATGCAGAGCGCCGCCGCAAGGGATAGAAGGATTCTTTTCATGGTTATGCGGTTTGTTGTGTTTTGGTGAGCGGATTTATTCGTACGAGGGCGGCAGTTGTGTCCGGCCCCAGTTCCCGGACGGTTTGGCCGAGGTCGTATATTCCAGCGTCGCGCCGTTGCGGAGCGCATCCCAGCCGATCCATGTGCTGCCGTAGGGTTTTCCGTCGAGTTTGAGCGCCGTGGTGTAGATTTGTTTCTCCGAGCCCCCGGTGATGGTGATGTCGCCGTGCTTGAGGTGGATGACCACCTTGTCGAAGACCGGGGTGCTGAGCGTGAAGCCGCCTACGCCCGGGATCATGGGGTAGAGCCCCGTGCATGCGAAGACGTACCAGGCTCCCATCGTGCCCAGGTCGTCGTTGCCCGGCAGCCCGTCGGGGGCGCTCGTGTACTGCTCGTTGAGGATGCGGTTGATGACCTTCGAGGTCTTGTCGGGTCGTCCGAGCCAGTTGTAGACCCACGGGATATGGAAGCTCGGCTCGTTGCCCGAGGCGAACCACGGGTCGTTGTACCCCGCGTCGAGGCGCACGAAGAACTCGTCGAGCCGCTTTTCGGCCGCAGCCTTGCCGCCCATCGTTTCGATCAGCCCCGCCAGGTCGTAGGGCACCATCCAGAAATAGTTTTTATAGGTCGATTCGCGCCAGTCTTCGCCGAGCGGTTTCCACGACCCGTCGGCATTGCGCGACTGCAGCCAGCCGGTCTGGGGGTTGTAGAGGTTTTTCCACGAGCGGGCGTAGTGGAAATAGCGCCAGCTGGCGAATTCGTCGCCGCAGGCGTGCAGCGCGAACTGCCCGATGGCGAAGTCCGACGAGGTGTATTCGAGCTGCTCCGAAGCGTTGTAGTACCCCTTTTCGAGGTATTGTTTCAAGCCCGGGCGCTCCTCCACGTCCTGCGATTTGGCACCCGGCACCTCGGCGTTCCTGCGCATGATCTGGAACAGCGGGAAGGGGTCGTAGTCCTGTGCGCCGAACGCCCAGGCGTTTGCGATCAGGATCGGCGTGGGGTCGCCCTGCATGATGCCGGTCTCGATGTTGGCCATCACCCAGCGGGGAAAGGCGCCGCCCGACTGCTCGGCGAAATGCTGGTGCGAGAGTACCACGTCGGACGCCACGTCGGGCGCCAGCATCGAGAGCAGCTGGATCTGCGTGCGGTAGGTATCCCAGTTGCTGAACGAGGTGTACTGCTTCGAGCGGCTTCGGTGCACCCGGAAATCGGCGCCCATGTACTCGCCGTTCACGTCGCTGCATACGTTGGGGTGGATCAATACGCGGTAGAGGTGCGTGTAGAACTGGGTCGTGCGGTCGGGGTTGGTGCCTTCGGCCTCGATCAGCCCCAGGTAGTCGTTCCACCTCCGTTCGGCGGCGTGCTGCACGGCCGCGAAATCCCACCCGGCGTTTTCGGCCGCGAGGTTTGCGCGGGCGTTCTCCACCGAGACGTACGAAACGCCGATCTTGTACTGTACGTTGCGGTTCTCGGTGAGGTCGAACGTGAAGTAGACGCCCGATTCGCTCCCCTCGGCGAAACGTCCGCCGGGGGTGAGCCGATCCTCTTTCCAGATGCCCGTCGTGACGGCCCGCGCGTCGAACTCGGCGACGAAGTAGACCTTGTACGGGGTGCGTACGCCGCAGAAGCTGCCGCCTTCGGCGTAGCCCTCGCAGCTGTTGGGGCCGGTGATGACGACGGCGGCCTGTTCGATCGGCGTGGCGGCGATGCCCGCGCCGATGATCACGGTGCCGAACGCCTCCCCCGCGGGGTATTCATAGCGGGCCATGCCCGTGCGCTCGGTGACGGTGAGCTGCGCCTTGACCGCCTCCTGCACGGTGGCTTCGTAGTAGCCGGCATGGCCCTGTTCGCCGCAGATGCCGACCCGGTAGTCGAGGATGTTGCCCGGCGAGACGTCGAGCCGTCCCCGGGCAGGGGAACGGTCGGGAAATTACCCATGTGGCTGCACCCGCCGCCGCTCAACTGGTTGATGACGAACCCGCCCCGCTTGGCGAAATAGGTCGGCGTGAACTGTACCATGCCGAACGGGTAGGTCGCCCCGGGTAGAGGTAACCCGAGGTCAGTCCCGCACCCTCGGTTCCGGTCAGGGTGTTCACCTTGCCGGCAAGTCCGGCGTCCGGCTGTGCGTATGCGCCGCCGGCTGCGAGCAACTGGGAGCCGGCGAGCAGCACGGCGGCGATTTTCAGGGTTTTGAACATAGCGTTGCCGTCTCTTTTTTCGATCGCTTATTCGGGCCGGGAGAGCGAGAAGGGCGAAGCCTCCTTCGACGTGCAGCGGCTCTTGTTGGGCTCGGGGCCCATCTCGAAACGCATGACGCCGCCCCGGGCGATGTCTCCGTAGGTGATCCAGTTCTTCTCCAGCGGTTTGCCGTTGAGCGTGGCGGACTGGATGTAAACGTTTTCGGGCGAGTTGCCGGCGGCCTCGATGGTGAATTTTCTGCCGTCCTCCATCGTGATCGTCGCCTTGCGGAAGACGGGGCTGCCGAGCACATACTGGTCCGTGCCAGGGCATACGCTGTAGATGCCCAGCGAGCTGAGGATGTACCACGACGACATGCCGCCCTGGTCCTCGTCGCCCGGGTATCCGCGCTCGGAGGAGTTGTAGAGGCGCGAGGTGATCTGGCGTGACCAGTATTGGGTCTTCCACGGCTGGCCGGCGTAGCTGTACAGGTAGATCATATGCTGGATGGGCTGGTTGCCGTGGGCGTACTGCCCCATGCCGGCCAGTTCCATCTCCTTCATCTCGTGGATCATGCCGCCGTAGGTGCCCGGACGGATGACGTTCGGCACGGTGAATACCGAGTCGATCTTGGCGGTGAACGCCTCGTCGCTGCCGTAGAGGTTGATGAGTCCCCTGCACGTCGTGGAAGACCGACCAGTTGTAGTGCCAGGCGTTGCCTTCGCAGTAGGGGCCGCCCCACTCGTAGGGGTCGAAGGGTGCGAGCCACGAGCCCGTCCTTGAGGCGGCCGCGCATGAAGCCCGATTCCTTGTCGAAGACGTTGCGGTAGTTATACATCACGCGTGAGAAGATCTCCTCGTAGAACTTGTTGCCGGTCATGCGCGCCAGCTGGTAGCCGCAGAAATCGTCGTAGGCGTATTCGAGCGTCTGTGCCGTCGAGCCCATCGACTCGGGGTAGGAGACGTATCCCAGCTGCCAGTACTCCTTCCATCCCGCGCGGCCGTTGGCACCGCCCCACGGGCCTTTGTTCATCGCCTCCTTGGCGTAGGCTTCCAGCGCCTTTTGGGGGTCGAACGTGCGGATGCCTTTGGCCCATGCGTCGGTCAGCAGCGAAATGGCGTGGTTGCCGATCATGCCGCCCGTCTCGCCGGGCGCCGACCACGATGGCAGCCAGCCGCACTGCTCCTGTGCCGCCAGCAGGGCGTTCATGTAGCGTCCCCTGCATCGTCGGGTGCAGGATGTTGGTCAGCGGGAACTGCGAACGGAACGTATCCCAGAAACCGTTGTCGGTATACATGTAGCCGGCGTGTACCTTGCCGTCGTAGGGGCTGTAATAGTAGGGATTGCCCTCGGCGTCGCGTTCGTAGAACTTGCGCGAGAAGAGGTTGGCGCGGAACAGGCACGAATAGAAGGTGCGGATCTCCTCGTCGGTGCCGCCTTCGACTGCGATGCGGCCCAGCAGGGCGTTCCACGTCTCGGCGCCGCGCTTTCGGGTCGCTTCGAGGTTCTTGTCGGCGCCCAGTTCGCGGTCGAGCGTGAGCAGCGCCTGCTCGGGGCTGATGTAGGACGAGGCGGCCCTGGCCTGCACTTTGGTGCCGGCCTTGAAGCGCACGTAGGCCCCGTAGCCCTTGCCCTCGCCCTCGGTCATGCCCGCGAAGACCTCGTCCTTGCGGTTCTCCCACGTGCCCCACTCCTCGAACGGCCGGTCGAACTGGATGACGAAATAGTTGCGGAAGGTCTCCGGGTGGTTGACGAAACGCTGGTTGTTCACCCACCCCGAAATCTGCCGTTTGGCGGGGTCGATCTTCATTCCGCTCATGGCGAAATAGCCGTCCAGCACCAGGTAGGCGTCGCCTTTCCGGGGGTAGGTGAAGCGCAGGTGCACGCCGCGCGTGGTGGGTGCCATTTCGGTGGTGATGCCGTTGTCGAGCGTCACCCGGTAATAGTGCGGTTTGGCGATCTCGTTGGCGTGGCTGAATTTCGATGCACGCGCGTCCTCGTTTACGACCAGCTCCCCGACCTCGGGCATGAGCGAATAGACCGCATAGTCGCTCATCCACGGGCTGCACTGGTGCGCCTGTTGGAATCCGCGGATCTTGTCGACCGAGTACTGGTATTTCCAGCCTTCGCCGTTGGGGCCGGTCTGTGCGCCCCAGGTGTGCATCCCGTAGGGCATGCCGGTCGTAGCGTAGGTGTGTTGCCGTAGCTCAGTTCGAATTTCGAGTCGGTGCCCTGCAGCGTGTTCACGTATTGCACGTAGTCGCGCTTCTGCGCCGTGGCGGCCGACAGGGCGAAGAGTGCCGCGGCGGCCGACAGGGCGAATCCTTCAGAGGAAGCCGCTGCCGGAGTCGGCGGTCTTTCGTTCAGGTTTTTTCCATGGTTTGCCGGTATTGTTGGTTTTATCTTTCGGTCGGTTGTCGATGCCCCACTGCCGGTTCGGCTCGGGGCCCCATGTAGAGTTCGAGCGTGCCGCCCGCGGCGATCTGCGCGAAGTCGATGTGCGAGGCCGCGAGCTCCCTCGCCGTTCAGCACCGCGCGCGCTGGATGTAGATGTTCTCGGGCGTGTTGCCGTGCGCCACGACGGTGAATGTCCCGCCCGGCGCGTAGGCCGGGTCGAGGCGCAGTTCGATGCGGTCGAAGACGGGGCTGGTGATCTCCATCCGCGTGTCGCCCGGGCAGGCGGGATGCAGGCCCGCGGCCGCAAGCACGTACCAGGCCGACATCTGTCCGGCGTCCTCGTTGCCCACGATCCCCTCGACCTTGTCGGCGTAGGCCTTTTCGCAGATATGGCGCGTCCATTTCTGGGTCTGCCACGGCTGCCCGAGCCGGTTGAAGAGGAACGGCACGAGGTGGACGGGTTCGTTGGCGTGGTTGTAGTAGTCGTTCCAGAGCATGTCCGACGGGGTTTTGTCGAAGAACTCGGTGAGGTCGCGCAGCACGGCTTCGCGCCCGCCCATCAGCTCGACCATGCCCTCGACGTCGTGCGGCACGAACCACCCCTGCTGATAGGGGTTCGACTCGATGCAGCCGTACCACTCGGTGGTGCGGGCGTTCTCGGGCCACGGCTCCCACGCTCCGTCGGCGCGGCGCGGGCGGAACCAGCCTTTCTCCCGGTCGAAGATATTGCGGTAGGCCTGCCCTTTGGCGGCGTACAGGGCGGCGTCTTCCCGCTTGCCCAACTGCTCGGCCAGGCGCGAGATGCACCAGTCGGCATAGGCGTATTCGAGCGTGTGCGAAATGCACAGTTCCGAGGGGGTGTAGCCCAGCGGGTCGTTGCCGAAACGCTTCGAGGAGTTCACGGCATAGCGGTAGGCCTTCTCGACGTCGTAGCTGCGGATGCCCTTGGCATAGGCGTCGGCCAGTACCGACAGCGCCGGGTTGCCCAGCATGCAGCCCGAGTAGGCGTTGACGATCTCCCAGCGCTCGAAATAGTGGCGCCCGCTCTCGTCGGCCATCGTGACGAGCGAGTTCACGAGGTCGCTGACCAGTTGCGGGTTGATGATGGTCTGCAACGGCATCTGGCTGCGGAACACGTCCCAGCCGCTGAAGATCGTGCGTTTGGTGAACCTGCCTCCCGTGGTATGGATTCTGCCGTCCGCCCCCGGGTAGCGCCCGTCGGCGTCGGTGTAGATGCGGGGGTCGATCATCGTGTGGTAGAGCGCCGTGTAGAAGATCGTCTTTTGCCGGTCACTGCCCCCGTCGATGCGGATGCGCGCCAGTTCCCGGTTCCACAGCTCGCGCGCCTCGCGGGCAACCTGGTCGAACGCCTTGCCGGCGATCTCGGCCTCGAAATTCTTTCGGGCGCCCTCCATGTCGACGAACGAGATGCCCGCACGAAGGATGACCTGCTCGTCCTGCCGCGTCCCGAATTCGGTGTAGAAGCCGATGTGCCTGCCTTCGATGCGGTCGATGCCCGTGACGACGGGCGCCGCGGCTACGCGCTGCAGGTAGGGGACGCTGACCACCTCGTCGCGTTTGCGTACCCAGTCGTCGGGGATGTCGGCGCGCCAGAACCCGTAGTTTTCCATCGGCTTGTCCACCTGCGCGTAGAAATAGACCGTATAGTCGGCCTGTCCCTCGCCGTTGCCCCAGCCGCCCGTGGCGGGGGTGCATTTCATCCACCCGGCGATGGTGTGCTTGTCCACCACCTCGATGTATTGCCGCTCGGCCGTGCCGCCGACGCGGCGCGCCAGGTCGATCTGGATGCGCGACTGTTCGCCCTCGGGAAAGGTGAAGCGCAGGATGCCGCAGTGCGGGGTGGCCGAACTTTCGGCACGGATGCCGTAGTCGGTCAGCAGGGCGCTGTAATACCCCGCGCGCGCGGTTTCCGTGGCCTTGTCGTAATGGGAACGGTAACCCCCGATCGATCCGTCCTCCCTGCCCGCGATCTTTTGCAGCGGGCCGGTCGTCGGCATGACCAGCAGGTTGCCCAGGTCGCCGAACCAGCCCACGCCGCTCATCTGCGTGAAGGCGAACCCTTCGATGGTCGTGTGCTCGTAGCTGTACCCGGGGCTGTTGTCCCCGCCCGTGATGGTGTTGGGGCTGACCTGCACCATACCGTAGGGAGTCGTCGCCCCGGGGAAGGTCTTGCCCAGCCCGTGGTAGACACCCGCGGCGCTCGTGCTGGTGCTCGCCCCGATGAAGGGGTTCACGTAGTCGGCCGGCGAGAAGCTGCCCGTGTCGCCCTGCGCGGTCGTGGAGCAGCCGGTGAGCCCCATGGACGGGCAGCATAATAAGAGGAAGAGTAAGGTCTTGGGAATGTTGCGGTAGTGCATGGCTTGGTCTTATTTTGTCAGTCGAAGGGTTTTCAGTCCGAAGCGGGGCATCGCCACCTCGATTTCCGATACGCCGCCCCGCTTGCGGATGGCGCAGGCGGCCGTCGCGTTCCCGTTCAGGTCGGTCTGCTCGACCTTCGAAAGCGGGAAGGCGAACCTGATTTTCTGCGGGGTGCCGTCGCCGTCGGCGTTGAACAGGCGTACGACGATCTGCTCCCCGTCGAGGTAGGCGGCCGAAATCTCATAGCCCGTGCCCGCCGCGTCGATCAGCGAGGCTTCGTCCGCGGCGGCCTGCGCCGCAAACGTGCAGAGCAGCGGTTCGTTCCAGCGCCGGTTCTCTTCCTGGATGCCTGCGGCGTCCCATGCCCTGCGGTGGGGTACGACGGCGAACCGGATGTGCGTCGGGCCGTCGATGGGGTAGTCACGCCCCCAGAGCCCGTTGCCGGAGTATTGCACCGTAAGTCCCAGCGGGGCGTCCGCGCCGTAGGAATAGGAGGTCGTGTGGTCGGAGAGGAGCGCCAAGCCGTAGCCGCCGTTCTGCTCTGCGAGGTCTACCCAGTGTAGGATGATGTTGTGCTTGATGTTGTCCCAGGTGGTGAAGTGGGTGTTTTCCAGCGTGCTTTTGCAGACGTCGAAAGGTGCGTCCTTATACAGCGCGGGGGCGTCGAGGGCGACCGGGAAGAGGATGTTGAGGTTGAAACGGTCGTCGTAGAATGCCCTGTGATTGTTGTTGAAGCCGTCCTTCTGGCGGAATGCCCCGATGCCGACGTTGTGCCGCCAGTCGATCTTCAGGTCGAAACCGATCTTCCGTTCGCCCTTGCGGAGCGTGATCGTCTGCGTGAAGGGGTGCGTGTCGATCCGGCCGCTGATGCGGACGCTCTTTTCCAGCTCGTTGTCGCAGAGTACGGTCACGGTGGCCGGGGACTGTGCCGAGGAGTGGAACTGCCCTTGGTCGTAGAAGAATCCCCGCAACTCGCCGAAGGCGAACCGGTGCTGCGGGTCGGCGAATTCCTTCCCGCCCTCCTTTTTTGCGACGAGGCTCGTGATGGTGCCTCCCCGTGCAGGGTCGATCACGATCCGGTACATGTCGTTCTCGAGGATGTACCGACCCGTCTGTGCCTGTGCCTGGCGGGGTGCGGCCGCGGCCGCGTTGCCGGATGTCTTTTTTACAGTGTAGGTCGTGTAACCGAATGCCGGGACGGAGGCTTCGAACAGGAGCCGCCGCCCGCCCGCCGTCGGGACGATGGCGTGCGGAACCCGTTTGCCTTTGGCGTTTGTCACTGCCAGCTCCCCGTCGCCGAGGCCTTCGGGCAGCGTCGCCGACACCGTTTCGCGGCGGGGGCTGCCCAGCGTGTTGCAGACGCGCAGGTAGGTTGTCTGGCCGTCGCCGTCCGGTGCCGCGAAGCTTTGCAGCGCCTTGGCGATCACCCCGTCGCACAGCGAGTCGGTGGCGGCCGTCCAGCGGCGGATGTGCTGCGCCCATGTCCCCTGCCTGTTGAGCCCGTTGTAAGGTACGATCCACGAGTCGTGGTGCTGGGCGAGCATCAGCGTCCGCCAGCCCTCGTCGAGCGTTGCCTGCCCGTAGCGGTAGCCGTTCGCCAGGTTGGCGATGACCCCCGCCTTTTCGGCCATGACGAGCTTGTTCTCCGATTCGCGCACCTGCTGCGCGATGCGCTGCAAGACCTGGCTGCCCCACATGAGGCTTACGCGGACATCTTCCTGCGGCATGCGGTAGTCGTCGGAGCTCCTGCCGTCGGTCACCCGTTCGAAATACTCCCGCCACGTGACGTAGACCGAGTTGTTGCGGATGCTGTCGCCCGACCCGATCCAGGGGCCGTATTTCCATCCCGCATCCTGGTAGCACATCCCCACGGGGTGGGCGATGCCGTATGCGATGCAGGCGTCGAGGTACTCCTTCTCATTGCCCCATGCCGTGGTCTGCCATACCGAGTTTTTCTGGAGCTCTTCGCAGGCATGGCGCGGCGAAGTGAGGATCGAACTGCCGTCGGGGCCGACCCAGTTGACCAGTTCGCCGCCGTAGGGCGCCGTGTACCCGCCCCAGCAGGTATTCGGACACTTCAGGGAGGCGTATTTGAACCCGTAGAGTTTCAGGATTTGCGGCAGGCAGCTGGTGAAGCACGGCTCCTCGACGGAGTAGGTGACGAACTCCACGTCGGGGAAATGGCTGCGGATCTTCCGCATGCCGTATCCGAATTGCCGGATGATGCTTTCGCCCGAGATGTTGTAGCAGTAGGGCTGGGCATAGGACGGGTTGGTGAATTCGACGCGCCTGTCGGCGGCGATCGCCTTGAAGCGGGCGTAGTCGGCCGGCGTACGCACCTCGACGGTGTCCCATGTCTCGGGTTCGATCTCCAGCCCGATCCTCCATTCGGGATGCGCGGCCAGCTGATCGGTGATGAAGCGGGTTTTCCAGGCGACCGGGTAGTGGCCGTAGATGCCCCCGTGGTATCCGTCGACGAAATAAACCCGTTGCTGGGAGCGGACGGGGGTGCCCGATGCGAGCAGGAGCAGGGCCAGGCACAGCGCCGTTATGGATTTCTGCTTCCGGTGCGATGTGCCGTGCCGCATATCCCCTGTCCTTCCGAAAATCGTCCGGGCTGCCTTGCACACGGATGCAAACCCGTTGTAAAATGAGTCCATGGTCGTATTTAAGTTTGGTTTGTAGGTTTCGGAACATTGCGTAATTCCACTTTTACAAAGTAACTTAATAAAAATGTAACCCGGGATTATATCCCGGGTATGTTAGAGGTAAAGTAAATATACTTTTTTGGAAAAATGCTTATAAACAGCGGTTTATGTGTTCGGATCCCGGCCGTTTTGGTAAACCGGATTGAAATCCGCCGACCGGCATTCTGCCGTGGTTTTTGTCCGGTTTTGTGCCCGGGATGCTGCCCCGGCCTGTTTGTGGCCCGTTTGTGGCGTGTTGTTTTCTTTTGTTAATTTGTATGTTTGCCGCAATAGTGCGCAGCGTGGCCACACCTTGTTCGGTAAAAGCAAGCGGCAAAGATGATTTTTGCCGCTTTGTCCGGATGTCGTAAATCTAATTTTTGGATAACTGTTATTTCTATTGTTCGGGTTTGAGGGGCAGGGTGGTTTCGTTTATTGGGCTATTTTCTGTTTGTAGTAGTCGAATTGTTTCCGGCAAACATTTTCCACAACGTCGCGGAGCAGTTCGACTTTCGGCATAAGCGCGTCGATATCCTCTTTGGTGACGACGAAATCATCGGTATACCGGGCTTCGACGTAAGCGCTTCTTAAAAGTTCGAACAGGCGTTTTTCTTCCGGTGTGTCGCGGGGAAAGACTTTTGCCAATTCCATTGTGTAAATCTTGCATTTCTCAATCAGAAATTCAAGGTCATGTTCCTTATGACCCTAAAGAGCGAATACCAACGGGATAGTCTTTATAAAATATTCAGTCGCTTGGTGCAACATAAAGGAGGTCATTGGATAAGTTTTTCGATCATACGCAATTTTAGTATGGAATAAAAAATCCGTTGCACTCGCAAATTTCTTGTCGTAATACTTTTGCGCCTTTTTCTCAATCTCGCAAAAATTCAGTTCGCGCGGAGTGGCTAACTGGTATTCCCCCGAATCGTAAAGTACAACACCCTGTGTGAGAATATCCGCATAAAAATAATGGCCCTCCGAAAGCGCGTTGTTTAACTTTACAATTCCTTTAAGCAGTTTTGTTGTAGAGGGGCGGCATCAGCTGTCGAAAACAAACTGAAAAAGCAACTACCATGCAAACTTTAAGGAATTATCACAACTCGGCATAGCCGACGGACATAACTATAAAGGGTAAACAACTCTTTATACCATCGAAAACTTGGAGACTTCTTCGGAAGATGTTTAGCGCGGTATAATGGTTGTCAGTCCTTGTTATGTCCTGCTTGCTTTTTGCGAGCAGGACGACAAGGCGCAGGACAGCTTCCGCGCAATGGTTTCTCCAAGACCTTCGATGGAAAGTTGACACCGCACCCCTTTTTTATGCCTGTCCGGGGCGCAAAATCCAGCTTCAAATTCATCCCCTGAATTTATGGAAACCCGTGGCGTCCTGCCGTCCTTGCGTACTGTCGCCGCACCTGCGGATTGCATCCGCCCCCGAACCGGGAACGGACGGAATCGGTATGTTCCGGCGGCAAGCGCCTGCCGTGGTTCGGTGGTAAACAGGTATGCGCGCGCACCTGCGGGAGCAGCCGGGCGAGATGGATTGACTTGGCATGGTTATTATCCGGCTGTTCTTTTTTTCGGTCTATTCAGCCAATTCCACGATTATAACCGAAATGTTATATCTTTACGCCGTCATTCAGCAAACGGCAAGGTACGTTTATTGCATTCCTGTGAATTGATACGCCCAAAATTGTCAGGCCCATTCGTCGAATTTCATAAGGCAATATTTTGGGTAGGGGGATGGGATCCGTACTCCCACCCCCCGTTTTTCGAATCTTTTCCGCCCATCATATAAACTGTCCCCGCGTGCCGGCAAGGAAACCGTGGCTGATGTAGCCGTCGTATCGTCGCATGCGGCGAAGCATTCGCATGTCCCCGCGTTCGTTCGACCCTTCGTTACCGGGCGAAGTTTTCTATTGTCGCCGCGCGGGTCATGGGGGCAGTTTGTCCGTCCGGTTGGGCTATGACGGGTTCTTCTGCACTATTGCAGGCTGTAAATGTAAATGTGTATGCCGCTGCTGCGACAACATACACGTTATCATTGTCTTTTTCATGGCTGTTGTTTGTTTCGGATGAAAAACCGCGCACCACTTTCGCGGTGCGCGGACACTTTAATCACAACCTATTTCTTCTCATTTCGCGTAAAACATTAATTGCCATAGTCTTTCGAGTAGGTCTTTCCGGTGTGCGAAACGGTTTCCCCGAAAGCCTGGGCTGCTGCGTTAAACGACGAAAGGCGATAGGACGACATCGGCAGGTTGAAGAACGCGACACCGCGGGCATTGGCATTCTTGGCCGCCGTCGTATAGGACTTGATCTGGTTGTCCGAAAGCGGGCCGGTCAGGTCTACGAACAAGGGCAGATATTGACCTTTTGCGAACGACGAATTGAACCCGTAGCCGTTCAGCGTACCCTGGCAGCCCCAATCGAGGTGACTGATAGCAGTGGACGAGAGCGTACCGGTATTACCCCAATCGAATACGCTGATCGACTTGTTGGTCTTGCCTGCCAGCGCGATAATCATGTTGCTGTACGAAGTGCTGTTAGCATAGGGATAGCCGCGGGTTCCGTACTCCGCCCACTCGTCGTCAAAATCGTAGCCGTCTACGATATTGTCGTAGGCAACCAGATCATCCGTGTAAGTACCGATTTGTGCTGCGGTAGGTTGGCGAATCCGGCACCGGTGTGGTCGCCGAGGTTGCCCATGATGACCTTGATACCTTTTGCCTGGAGCGGCGCGATGTACTTGGCGGGATTTGCGAGGATTGCGGCGTTGTTCGGGTTGTTGTAGTTGTGGACATTGCCCGATGCGTCGCCGCGGATGTTGGATGCAAAGAGAATGACGTGCGTAAAGAACGGAGTGCCGTCCGACAGGAGATATTCTCCTGCGTTGAGCGGATTGACGTCGTTTACTTCGACGTAAACAACGCGGTAGAAGTTGCCGAGCGTTGCCGCGCGGGTCATCGGGCCGGCCTGATCGGTCGGGTCGTTTGCGATGGGTTCCTCGGCCTGCTGGCACGAGGTCATCAACAATGCGGATGCAGCGAACAAGGTGCAGGCTGCGAATAAGATTTGTTTTTTCATAAGGCAAATTTTAGTTAAAAGGTTGAGGTTTGAGAATTATAGGTTGTAGTTAAAGTGTTTTTTACCAGTCTTTAGTGAAATTGCCGTAATTTCGATCATCCCAGGTTACGTTTATCAGTAGTATCATTCCGTCGTATTCCCAATCCCAATCGGTAACTGCGTCTGCCACCATATTGAAAGCACTTTTGGGGCCTTCTTCATATCCTGCCGAGTTTGTCGGCATATCCCAGAATGCGAATACGTTCCCCGATTGGGTTTCGCGGTAGAGGGATTTAATAAGGGGAGTTAAAATGGGGTTTAGTTGTGCGCTTTCCTGCGTATTATTCGTTTTCAGCAGCGCGCCGCCGTATTTGGATTGCTCCAGCCCGGCGATGGGTTTGAGTTTCGCGCCGTCGGCATAGGCATCTACGACCTTATCGAAAATTCCCGACCAGGCATAGTCGATGTATTTTCCGGCTTCGATGCCGTCGTGTGCCGTTGCGAGCAGGTCGGTGCTCTCCGCGTCGCAGGCCACGGTGACGAGTTTGTCGTCGCCCAATGCTTCCTTTGTCGCCTTTATCAGTTTGGCGTAGGATGCGGGATTTACACCGGGCATACCGTCTTTGCCGTAGGACGCTTCGATGTCGAAGTAGTTTACGCCGTCCAACTTATATGTTTCCACGACATATTTAAGCTGGAAAACAAAATCAGCGGTCTGCTCGTCGGTCATATTGCAGAATCCAAGTCCCGTATTTCCGCCTGTGATGCAAATAAGCACCTTACGACTGCTTTTCTGCAAGGGCATGAGGTATTTGTCGCGGTTGCTCAAGACGTATTGCAGATCCGGTCCGATGTCGAGCATGGCCCGCCGTGTCGTCTTGTCGAATTTTAGCGCCGCGGGGCGGAGTACTTCGATATCGATCCACGTTTGGGTTATCGTATTGAAATCGGGGTCAAATGTTTCTGCATAAAATTTGGTTCCCATCAGCGGGTTCATTTCCTCGGTATTGACATATCCCACGATTTTGAAAGCATAGGCATCGAGCTGCGTTTCGGGTACGATCTCCCCGACCAGGATCCGGTAGTAGATTACCTGGTCTTTTTCGGACGGGGACATGTCGTTATTGGCAACGGTCGCCCGCAGGGGCAGCAGATAGGCGCCTTTTTCGACCCCTTCGCGGCTCAACGTGACGGTAAGAGCAGGAGAGGTTTTCTCTCCTCTCTTGACCGTCAGCGTTTTGCCTCCTTCGAAAGTCACATTTTCCAACGGAAACAGCGTCAGTTTTGCGTCACCTTGTTTGTCTTTGTTGTATTCGTCCACAAGCGTTGCGTCCGCATCGACCGTAACCGTTACGTCTGCGGCTGCGGGCTGGGTCAGTTGGTAGAACACGGCGTCTGTGGTCGTCTGTTCTTCGCTGAGTTTGAGTGCCGAAATCTGATCGGGCGTTTTTTCCCGGCGCAGCACTCCGCCGACGTTTGCAAGGTCGTCCTTGCCGGGAATATCCCCGGCCGTGCGGGTAAAGTCCTCGGCGTCGCACGCGGCCATCGCTGCGAGCGTAAGGCAAAGTGCCGAAGTGCGCAGCAGACCTGTTATTTTATTCATGTTTTTCATAGTTCAAGATTTACGGTTTATTCTTGCTTGTTGAGCTGCGGAATTTCCACCGAGGTATTCCATTTCAGATCAGTATGCGCTACGGCATCGTTTCCGTACTGCGACCAGTCTTTGATGATGTTTCCCGACCCCTCGTTGAATTTCCAATAAGCGCGTAATTCGGGCTTCTCGGCCGGGTTTTCCACGTCGTACATGTCGCGCCAGATGTCGGCCTGCGTACGTGCGACGGACCATATGCGCACCTCTGAAATATCGCCGCAGAGCTGGCGGAAAGCGTCGTAGCTGTACCCGATGAAGAATTGCCGGGCGTCCGTTTCCGGGTCGGGGTCTATGGCGCGCAGTCCGAGGTTTATGACCTTTACGGTCGGCGCTACCTGCGTCTGGCTTTGGAGTTGTCCGTTTACGTAGATGCAGGCGATACCGGTTTCCAGGTCGTATGTGAAAGCGACATGATACCACTCCTCGAGCGACAGAAGTTTACCCTTGTTCTTTTCGGGGAATTTGCCCAGGCTTACGCCCGATCCGTCTACCTGGAGCTGGTCGGCATAGAAATTCGTGTCGCCGATACGCAGCAGCAGGTGTTGTTCCACACCCATGATCGTAGAGAGCTTTTCTTCGATGTAGGACGAAGTGGGACCTGCATAGTGGAAATCGTGAACGCGGACGATAGCTTCATAGGTTACGGCTGTCAACCCGTTTACGCAGTCGGCGGTTCCGGCTTTGTCGAACGCAGGCACGTCTATCCAGTTATCGGTGAGTACGGCGGCGGTCGTGATGGCCGAAGAACGGCGCACAAGATAATAGACGGTTTGGGAACCGGAGAGGGTCGAAAGTCCCCCCCCCGCTGAAACGATAGTTACCGGAAGCAACTGTGTTGCATCTATATCGAGCTGGTCGAGGTTCTTAAAATGGATGGTCAAAGGTTCCGATACGGATTTCCCGGCTTCTACGGTTGCCGTCCGTTCGGGGAACTCGTAGTAACTTTCATCGAGTACCGCATATTTCGTGTCGTGTTTGGCGTTGTAGGTGGCCGCGAGCGACGGGTCGATGCCAAATGTCACCTCGATATTCTCTTTTGCCGGGGAGATCAGCACGGCGGAGAGTTCGCGGTCGAGCTGTGTAACGGTCTTTTTAAAAGTTACGTTGTTGTCGCTCGACGTTTCGGCTACGTCGATGTATGCTGCGTTGTCGAACGGGTAACGGTTTTCATAATCCGATTCACACCCGGCCAGCAGGATAAAGGCAGCCGATACAAAATACAGATATGTTCTTCTCAATTTCATAAGGCGCATTATTTAGGGTTTGCCGGATTCAGCAGGCCGATGGCATGCTTGGTCTGTTTGTAATTTATGTAAGCGTCGTAGTAATCGTCCCCGATGTTGTAAATACCCAGCCCGGCTAACGGCCCCATTGTAATTACGCTTTTGGCGGCTTCGGCGATTGCGGGTTGCTGCACAAGGTTTTCATCCGTGAGTTTCCCGCCCGGCTCGGCCGTGATGATGATTTTTTCGAGCGCAATGCCGGCATAATCGGTCGCGTATGCAAGCTGGCTGCGGATATTGAACGTATTGACGGCATCCGTAGTCGTGAGTACGAAATAGGTGATGGCGTCGTGGCTCTCCTTTGCGATAAAGAGCGGGTTACCCTCCGCCATGAGGATTTTGCCGGTCAGGGACGACAGTTTGCTGACAATCGTTGCTGCGGCTTGGGTCGCCGCGGCATCCATAGCGCCGCCGTAACGTACCGTTACGCCGTCGAACTTATACCGGTTTACGTCCTCGATCACCTTGTCGAGATATGTTCCCAGCGCTACGGCGTCCGTAGATTCCGCGAGTGTGTTGTAATCTACGGTATAGAGGATTTTCGTGCCCTTGGCCTGCGCTTGGGGTATATCCTCGATGTCGTATTCGGTCAGGTTGCCGGCGTTTTCAAGTGCCACGATGTCGAGTGAATCGGGCAGTGAGCGCAGAAATGCCTTTTCCGAACCCGGTACGGCGGGGGCATTTGCCAGGCTTGCGTATACGATGTAGTGTTCGCTTGCCTTATACGCTTTGAGGGCTGCCAGATATGCGGCGTACTGCGCCTGATCTTGCTGGTCGGGTTTTATGATCTGCTGGTCTATCGGCTCGATGTCCGTGTCGCAGGCTGTGAAACAATAGGCCGCGGGAATTAGCAGCGCCAGAATCAGGTATTTTATAGTCTGTTTCATAGCTTCGGATTAATTTAAGGGTTTGCAGTCCCACCATGTGCGCGTGCCGCCGTTGTCGGGGCCGCCGAGCGAAGTTATCGCCGCTTCGACATTTGTGCGGTTCTCGGAGTATTCCTCGGACGGGTAGGGAAGCCGTCGCATGCCGTACTTGGAGTTTACCGTTCCGCCGGATTTATTGTCTTTGGCAGGCATCAGTTTCGGATAGCCCGTGCGCCGGTATTCCGCCCACGCTTCATTTCCGAGCGGAAAAATCGCAATCCATTTCTGGGTGATGATGCGTTCGAGGTTTTCTTCGAACTGTGCATCTTCTTTCCATTTGATCGTGATGCGGCTTTGCGGTAATGCGGTGTTGTTTTCGATAACGCCGAGAGGATCGGTGTAGGCTTCGGGGACGTTCGCTTCGTCGGCGATGTAATCCTCCGCACCGGCTACGCCGCGTTCCTCGAATGAAAGCCGTATGCCTTGTTCATAGAAATTCTGTGCCGATACCGCACTTCCCCAGCGCAGTTCATATTCGGAGCGCAGGAACGCGATTTCCGCTGCGTTCATCCATAAGATAGGGTCGGTGTCGGTAATGAGCATCGAGGAGCATGCCGTTACGGCCTTGGACTTGTTGGCCGGTGTCGTGCCGATGCGCAGGCCGTAATAGCCTTTCTCGGCGGCATCGCCCTCTCCGACGGTTCCCTGTGTGAACATCTTTGCCCGGCGCGGGTCTTTGTAGCCGTTCATGTAGCAGAGGATGTCGGCTCCGATGGCGTGATCCTGCCAACTGTTCCAAAGCAATGCCGTGCGGTTGAGTTCGGGCTGAAGCTTCGCATTGTCGGCATTCTCGGTGATGACCCCGTCGGCGATGGCTTCCGCGGCTTTGGCCTTTGCGGTCTGCTCGTCGATATAGGAAAGGCGCATCGCCATACGCAGTTTAAGCGAATTGGCGTATTTGATCCACTTTTTAAGGTCGCCGTTGTAAACCTGGTCGTATTCGCCGAAGGCTTCCGTACTCAAATCCCGGTTGCGCTCCAGCGCTTCCAGCGCGGCGTCCAGTTCTTTGAACATCTGCGTATATGCTTCCTGTTGCGTGTCATAGGGGACGGTCAGGCGTTCTTTTTTGTCCTCTACGATCTTGGAATAGGGTATCGAGCCGTAAGCGTCGGCCAGGCGGTTCATAATCGCCACGCGCAGGACGTTGGCCAGGGCTACCGCCACTTCGTCGTCGGTTTTGTTGATGATGCCGCGGTAGGCGGGGTAAGTTTCGGTGATGACATCCACGAACGGCGCTTTGAGCCAGTCGGCGGTGGGATTGAACGTTGAGAATTTCGTTTCCCAGCTGTCTACCGTCGCTTCGACATATCCGCCGTAGCTGCCGCCTTCGAGTGCTTCGACAAATTGGTATAGGTGTTCTTCCGAGGGGATCACCATATTTTGCAGTTTGGTGAGTTTCGACCCCACGAGGTAGTTGTCGCGTTCCAGTTCGTCGTCTGTCGCTTCGTTCGGATTACGGTTGTAATCTTCGAAGTTGTCAAGGCATCCCGTCGATGCGCTTACTATTGCGATAAGAGCAACGGCACGAATTATTGTCTTTATTTTGTTCATAGCCGTTAGAATTTAATGTTAATATTGAATCCCAGGTTACGTGTCGAGGGCATCATGAAATAGTCCATTCCCTGATAGAAATTGTTTGTCGATGCCACGGCTTCGGGGTCGAACGGCGCTTTACAATACATCATCCACAAGTTGCGGCCAACGAACGATACGGTGATCGAACATATGTTGTGCAGCCATTTGCGGGGAATCGTGTACCCCAGCGAAAGTTCCTGGAGCCGGACGTTGGTTGCCGAGTAGGTGTAATACTGGGGTATTCCGCCCTGCGACGCTATGGCCGTATACCAGGTTTCCGGGTTTACCAGGCTGCGGCCGTTTACCAAAGCACCTCCGGCATCGCGCGCGGCAGCCGTTGCTTCGGACACGCCGAATAGATCCATGTTGGCTTGCGTGAGTGAATTGACGATGCCGCCGATGCGTGCCGTCACGAGGAATCCGAGGTTCAGGTTTTTCCACGATACGCTGTTGCGCCATGCGAGGTTATAGTCCGGGAATACGGAACCGAGTTTCATGTCGGGCAGGTTGTCCTCTACGACGACGTTGCCACCCTCGTCGATCTCGATGTTGCCTTTGTCGTCGCGCCGCAGGTCGGTCGTGGAATAAAGGTCGCCCATCGAACCGCCTTCTTTGAGAATAAATTTCGCACGCCCCAGTTTACTGATCTGGAGTCTGTTCATGGTGATCGTTTCCTCGGTGATCGGGTTGTACCACTCCTTGCAAAGTTCGATGATCTTGTTTTTGTTCCAGGAGAAAGTAAACTGCGAGTTCCAATTCCAGTTTTTCCATTGGTGGTCGTATCCCAGGCTTGCCTCGACACCCGTATTGCGCACGTGTCCGGTCTGAATATAGATGTCGGAGTAGCCGGACGATGCGGACAGATTCGGATTGAAAGTCTGGTTATAGGTGTCGGCGCGATACCACGATGCCGAGAGTGTGAATCCATGCAGGAACCGGGCGTCGAAACCTAATTCCCAGGTTTTCGTCCGCTCCGGGTAAAGCTGCCCGATAGGGTAGTTCGATTTGTCGTCCCAGCCGGAAATGGTGTCGTCGTAAGGGTGTGTGGCGATTGTCAGTTCCCGCGGAAAGGGGTTTGCTACCGAAGCCCACGAAGCACGGATTTTCAGGTAGTTGAACTTCTCCGGGAAATTGAATGTACTGCTGGGCAGCCACGATACGCCGACCGAGGGGTAGAAAAACGACTTTTGGGGTGAGTTGGCAAGTTGCGACGCCCAGTCGTTACGTCCGGTCGTCGTTACGAACAGTTGCGACTTCCAGCCCAGTTCCAGGGAGTAGAAAAACGACTGCGTTTGTTCGTGCCAGCCGGTTTTCGGCGTTTTCTTCTGGCTCTTGTCGAGGTTCACGACATTGAAGATGTTGGGAGCGCCGGCAATGGGGCCATATACCGAGAGTTCGTCGAAGCGGTTGTCTTTGATCGACGCGCCGATATGTGCGTCGAGCGAGAATTTCTCTTTGAACGTCTTGCTGAGGTTGAGCATTACGTCGCCGTAGGTCTGTCGTTCTTCGCCGCGGGTTTCGGTATATTTACCTTTTTTGCTGTTCTCCAGCAGCGTGGGGTTCGATGTGGCGTACAGTTTTTCCGTATATAAACTGTTGGTGTTATCGACGCGGATACGTCCTGCGACATTCATCCAGTCGGTGATTTTATAGGTAATGCCGCCTGTGAACATATAGCGCTTACGGCTGTTTTCGCGGGGGTTGCGGTAGGCGATCCAATAGGGATTCTGCATGCGCAGGTCGCCGCCCTCGCCCTGCGGCCAGAACTGTTCATAGATTTTGCGTGCGGGGTTCCAGCGCTCGAATGCCTTTACGAGCGAAAAATCATCGCCGCGGGGAAAGAGATAAGCCGATACGAGCGGGTTTGAGTACACGCCCTGGTTTATCATGTTGCGGTCTTTCTGGATGATGTAGCTGCCGCTTACGTCCAGTGTCAAACGGTCGTTCAGCAGGTTCGACGTGTTGCGGAATGTAAAGTTATAACGATTATACTTGTTGTTGGGGATCAGTCCTTTGGAGTTTACCGCTGCGGTCGAGAAATAGATTTGGTTTTTCTCCGTACCCCCGGACAGTGTTACGGAGTTCGTCAGGATGTGACCTGTTTGCAGGAAATCTTCGGGCGAGTAGTTGTAACGTGCCGCCTGGTTGAGCGGTGCGCCCCAGCTGTGGATCGTCGAACCGCTGGCTTTGCCTTTACGCCCCGTGCCGTAGCGGGTCTGGAAATCCGGCAGGCGCAGCGGGTTCATAAATTCCGTGTTACTCGAAACCTGTATCTGTGTTGCTCCGGCCTTACCTTTCTTGGTGGTAATGAGCATTGCACCGTTCGCGGCGTCGGAACCGTACAATGCCGCGGCTGCGGCTCCGGTCATAACGGATATGGATTCGATGTCGTCGGGGTTCATGTCGGCGATGGATTCCGTTGTGCCGCGTGATCCGAATTCCATGCTGCCATCGCTGGTGAAGTTGTGCATGGGAATACCGTCGATTACATAAAGTACGTTCGAGGTCTGCATAATCGACTTCATACCGCGCATAATGACTTTGGCCGAACCGCCCACACCGGACGAACTGGTGTTGATAACGGCTCCGGCGACTTTACCTGCGAGGCTGTTTACGAAGTTTGCGGATTTCACGGTCGTCACGGCTTCGGACTTCACTTGCTGCACGGTGTAGGCCAGCGCCTTTTCCGAGCGTTTGATACCCAGGGCCGTGATCACCACGTCTTCAATCTGCTCGGCTGCTTCGTTGAGTGTTATGGTAAAAAAGGTTTGTGTGCCGATTTTTACTGTTACGGGGTCGTAGCCGATGAAATTGATATACAATTCGGCGGTTTCCACAGGTGCGGGGACTTGGAGCGAGAAAGCGCCGTCAAGTCCGGAACTTTCGCCGATGGTCGTTCCCTTTACGACCACCGATGCCCCGACAACGGGTGTCCCTTTGGTGTCGCGCACGACACCGCTGACCTTTGTGGAACCGTTGTTTGCGGTTTTCTTGTCCGGGGCTGCGGAAAGATAAATGTTCTGCTGGTAGATTTTGTACTCGGTATCCGTTCCGGCGACCATTGCCTGCAAAGCGGTATCGAGCGGTTTATCGGCGACATTGATACTGATGGTTCTGTTAATGTCTACGCCTTTATTTACGATGAAGAAATAGCTGGTCTGTTTTTCTATTTCATTCATAACCTGCTCCATGCGAACATTGTCCATCTGCAATGTTACTTTCGCGGTCTGGGCATACGCTCCCCATGCGGAGAACGTGGAGCAAATCATGAATAGAAAAGTAAACCAGCATTTAATTTGCTGAATAAATTTATTATTCATAGATTTGTAGATTAGTGGTTGTTAGATTGGTTCAAATTCTATTAGCCGCTATGCCTGCGGGTGGTTGCTACACCTGCGGGCTTTTTTTGCGACTTTGAAAATTCATAGTCTTATCTCATAGGCATTGTCGGTTTTTGTTAGATAATCTCGTCATAGTTATTTTATGTGGATTACATTGTTTTCGTCTTTCTCATATTGGAACGGGGTTATTTTCTGCAAGGCCCTTAGCGCATAGTCCAGCCCCATATTGACGGGGATTTTTCCGCGGATAACGTCGATCTGCGGAAGTTCGGCCGTTTGGATCTGGATTTTCACACCGTATGTTTTCTCCATTTTGGCGATGATGTCGGCAAACGGGTGTCCAACGAGATTCAGAATACCCTCCGTCCATAAATAGTCGTCCGTATTCTCAATCCTGGTCAATACCAGACGCTTCCCGTTTAGGCATACCTTTTCGTTCGGGTCTAATATAATCTGGTCGCCGCTTGCCAGTTTGTTGGTTACTTTGACTTTTCCCCTCAATAATGCAGTCGTGAAGTCGTGTGTCAGTTCGTCTGCCGTTACGTTGAATTTCGTACCCAGCACTTCCACGTCGCAGGCGAAAGTTTCCACGATGAAGGGATGGGCGGCATCATGCTCTACGTTGAACATGGCCTCGCCGGAGAGTTTCACACGGCGATTCCTATTGAACCGTATCGGATATTCCAGTTTTGCCCCGCTGTTCAGGCAAACGCTGGTTCCGTCCTGGAGTGTAATGTCTATACGTTGTCCTGCCGGTGCGGCAACGGACAGATATTGTTTTGCGGTATCTTCGATAATGACGGTTCTGGAAGCGTACCAACTGCCAGCGACCAATAGTAATACTGCGGCAGCCTGGGTACAGATACGAATAAAGCGCTGGCGATACCATTTCAGGCGTCTGGTCGGCAGCTGCAGATGGGGGTGGTGCGGATAAGGGACATTTGCGATAAGTGCGTCCTGCATAGACCATAATGCATTTAGTTCTTTCTGGTTGTTGGGGTCGGCATCGAGCCAGTCTACAATCGTTTTTTCTTCCTGCTCGGAAGTTTGGCCGTTTATGTACTTATATAATAATTCTTTGTCCATTTTTTTACATAGTGTGGCGAGTGCATTATGAATTTGGGCAGCCCGCAGCGAATCCATAATTTTTCCCTTGGTAATTTTTCCCGATAACGAAATTATGCTTTGTCTGTTTACAACTATATGGTGCGTGGGCGCACGACATTTACATCGAAAAAGTGCGTTTTTCGTTAAATAAATTTTCTTAAAAAAATGGTAATTTTTTTAATTATCGTATAACGCTGGAATACAGGACGATAATTAAAATGATGAGATAGTCGTTCAGTGCGATTCGCATGATGGCCAAAGCCCGTTGGATATTGGCTGTGACGTTGCGCACATTGATTCCTGTAATTTCGGCGATTTCTTGGTAAGTCTTGCCCTCGAAGCGGTTGTAAAGGAAGATTTGCCGCATGGGTTCGGGCATTTTGTTGATCTGGCTTTCGATGATGGATTTTATTTCTGCCGTAAAGGATGCTTCGGGGTTGGTACTTTCCAAAACGGTGATTTTGGCTTTGATGCTGCGGTAAGCCGTCGTATGTATTTGTTGCTGGATTTTGAGTCTGTTTTTCTGGTTGCGCAGCCATTCAAGACAGCCATGTTTCACGGATCCTAAAATATATGCCTGGATAGTCGTAGTAATATTCAGCTTGTCCTTGTTTTCCCAAAAATAAAGGAAGCTGTCGGTAACGATGTCCTCCGCGGCCATATTGTTGCGGATGTATGACCGGGCGATAATGATAAAACGAGGCTTATACTCGGAGTATAATCGTTCGAAATTTTCGAGCGTGATATGTTTATCCAGTTCTGACATGCATGTAGATTGATTCAAAGGTAAACTTTTTTATCAAAATTCAAAAATTTATAGAATGTCTGTTGATATTGGGCGATGTGAAATACCGGGCTTATTCTTTCATGCGGAACGAACCGGAAAAAAGGATGAGGTCAAATCATATCGTTATGGACAATTTCGGTCAGACGCGGTAATTGCAGATCGAGTCCGAAAGTGAAACATAAAAAAAGCAGATGAATGAGTAAGGCATCAAGGGAGATTATAAAACATTATAAGAAGAAGTGTGCGAGGAAAAAATCAATATAATTCAGGCAAGTTCGTGTTAATGAGATTGAAATGATCTCGCAGGCTTTTTATTACTCTCGTGCAAGACAGCAAACAAAAAAAAGACAACTGATTGATCATCAATTGTCTTTTTCTTTTAGTTGTGCCCAGGACAAGACTCGAACTTGCACGAACGTAATTGTTCACTACCCCCTCAAAGTAGCGTGTCTACCAATTTCACCACCTGGGCATTGCACGTATCCTTTCGGATTTCAGGTGTGCAAATATAGGGCATAAATTTTAATCCGCCAAATTTTTTCTCCATGTAATACGGATTATTCTTTCGGTAGCGGCATCTCGGCGACATAAACCGCCGTGCTCTACCTGCCGCGGGGGCGGTGTCGATGTCTGTGCCTGCATCTGATGGCAAAAGCGGCGGCAGGGATCGAGGCCGGGGCGGAAACGGAGGTGGGTCATTTGCAGGCCGAGACGGCCGCAGGGCAGTTGCGGCCGCAGCGGTGGCCGGGATACTTGCCATGCAGAGACGGTGGCGGTGGCATAGACGGGATCAGGAACGGAGACAGCGGCCAAGCCGAGCCGCCGGGCGTATGACACGCGCGCAGGTGCCTGGTTACGAAAAGAGCGGGGAGGATAGCATCCTCCCCGCACCTCGCTTTAGGACGGTCTCCCGTTACTCCTCCGAAGCCGGCAGGAATACGATCATGCCGCTCGGGCGGTTCGATAAGTCGGGCAATGCGATGTCCGTTGCCGGACGTACGCCCGGCGCGGTGCTGCGCGTGCCCGATACGCTTGCCGATCTCTGCCCGGTGATCTGACTCAGGGCCGCTGCCAGCATCGGCTCGCTCCTGTCGCCGTAATCCTTCAACTCCCCGTCCCATTCCTCGCACGCGGTGTCGACCGCCAGTCCGTTCTTGTCGACGGTCACCTGCTTGGCGTTGTAGCCCTGGAACGATATCGGGGCCAGTTCGTAGCTGTAATTGCCTACGGTGAATTTGCTGACCTCCATGCCGACGTTCTTGCCGTTGGTCTTTTCGCCGATGAGCTTCACCGTGAAGCCGTCCAACCCGCGCAGCGTATTGATGACGGCTTCGCTCGACGAGGCCGTGTTGCCCGTAACGAGCACGTACAGCCGGGTCATGTTCAGCGCGTAGTTCCGCAGGTCGACGCCGTAATAGTCGCCGTAATAGAATTCGTCGAAGAATTTTTTTGCCGCCGTGTCGTACTCCTTGCCAGTCTCCCTCGCCGTTTTTTCGACCGTGGCCATGCGGCTGTCGTTGTACCGGTAATATTCGTAGACCTTGCCCTGGCAGGCTGCGCCGGCGATGCAGGTGGAAAGCATGTTCGACGAGATGACGTGCCCGCCGCCGTTGTTGCGCAGGTCGAGCACCATGTCGGTAATGTTCCCGTCCTTGAGTTTCTTGACGGCCGCGAGCAGTTCGTCGTCATAGGCCGCGTCGAAGCTGTCGTAGACCAGGTAGCCGATCCTATGCGCACCGGAGGTGATTACTTCGCTGTGGATTACCGGATTGGGGTATATTTCGCGTGCCGTGAGCGATACGGGCTGCGCTCCCTGCTTGTTTTCGGTGAGCTTGACCGTGCTTGCGCCTCCCGGGGCTATTAACGTGCCGTAGACCGAATTCAGGTTTGCGGCCGTGATGGCCGCGCCGTTGTACTGGGCGAAAAACGTCCCCCGCCGGAACCCCGCTTCCGATGCCGGGGAGTCCGGGTAGACCGACGTGACGACCAGCCCGTACTCTCCCGTAGGTTGGTTGTTGCCGTCCACAAACCTCACGCCCATCAGGCCCGCGATGCCGAAGCCGTACTCCTTCTTCTTTGCGACCCCGTGGTTGACCTCGGGCTTCGTCCCGTCGACGGCCTTTGTGAGGGGCGTCCGCAGCAGGTAGGAGTAAACCGAGTAGCTGCCGTTGCTCTGCCGTTTTTTGTCGAGGTCGTTGGTCGTCATCTCCAGCAGCGTGCGTTTCAGGAAATTGTCGCTGGAACTGATGTAATCCAGCGAGAGGTCGCGCGACATTTGCCGGTATTCGCCGTTCCACAGGTAGTAATACTCCAGGATCTTGTCTACCTGTTTGTTGAGCTCGGTGTCTGCGCCCGTGCCGCCGCTGCTGCTTCCGAGCTGGGTGATGGCGAACTGTGCCGCCCTCGCGTAGCCGCTCACCTGTACGGTGATGTTCGCGCTGCGCGTGCTGCCGGTCTCGTTGGCTTCGACGGTGATGTTGAGCTGCCGGTCGCTGCCCTTGTCGCCCGACGAGGTGAGTATCTTGCACCATTCCGGCTTGTCGCTCTGCGCCACCCAGTTGGCGGAGGCCTTGAACGTGTATTTCTTGGTCGTGCGGTCGGCGCCCACCGTCTCCGATGCTTTCCACGACGAGCCGGTTATGCCTGTCGTGTCGTTGTTCTTCGTGTCGTCATCGCCGCAGGATACTGCCGCCATGCCGAACAGGAGGACGGCGAACCATGTGTAAAGGATTGTTTTCATAGAGGCTGATTTTGTTATGCGGGCTAAATATAGTGTTTTTTTCGTGAACCGCTTCTATTTGCGGCGGCTGAAATCCATTTCGCCGAACAGGTATCCCGCCCCGCCGATGCGGTCGATGACGAACAGCACGTAGCGGACGTCTACGGCGATGTTGCGGCAGATCGTTTCGTCGAACGCCACGTCGCTCATCGTCGAGCGCCATGTGCGGTCGAAATTCAGCCCCACCAGTTCGCCCCGGCCGTTGATGATCGGCGAACCGGAGTTGCCGCCCGTCGTGTGGTTGGTGGCCAGGAAGCAGACGGGTACCGTCCTGCGGCCGTCGATCGTCGTCGCCCAGCGTCCGTAGTCCTTCGTGGCATAGAGCTCGCGCAGCGCCTGCGGGATGTCGTAGTCGTAAATCTCGGGGTTGTCCTTGGCGATGATGCCGTCGAGGGTGGTCTGCGGTTTGTGGTATTCGCCGTCGGCATATTCGTAGCCCCCGACATGGCCGTAGGCCACGCGCAGCGTGAGGTTGGCGTCGGGGTAGAAGGCCCGCAGGGTGTCCCACTCGCGCAGCCCCTTGATGTAGGTCGTGTAGAGTTCGTTGAGGCGGCCGCTGTTGAGGTTGCGCAGCGACTTGGTTTCCAGCATCCAGCCGATGTGGCCGAGCATGCGTTCGGTGTCCTTGTGTAGGGCGTGCACCGCCGTGGTGTCGGCGCCCTCCCGCCACAGCGTGTCGAATACCTCGCCGGCATAGGCTTCGGGCGACCCGCTGGCGGCGACGCCGGCCAGGAATGCCGGAATCTGGTACTGCACGGGGCAGCGGCGGGCATACTGGCCGAAAAGCCATTCGAAGAGCGCCCGTTCCGTCTGCTCGCGCCGTGCGAAGGCGGCTTCGGCACGCTCCTCGGGGGTGTAGCGCTCGGGCAGCGCGCCGAGCGTTTCGCGTGTGATCTCGCGGGCGAAATAGGCGTCCGCGATGCGGGCGTATTCGGCCTTGAGGTCGGCGACGACGCTGCGGTATTCGGGTTTGTCCTGCGCCCAGGCGGCGAATTCCTGCTCATAGGCGCGTTTCGAGGCCACGGTGCCCAGGCGGCCGATGCCCAGCGCCTCGCCCTGCCATTTCTTCCATGCGTTGGCGATCGAGGCGTGTTTGGCGGCGTAATGGATGCGCAGCGCCGGGTCGCTCTCCTGTGCCGCGGAGATGATGTCGAGGCGCCCCGTGCGGATGGCGATCTTGGCCGGGTCGGAGCGCTCGGCGATGTAAGCCACGGCGTCCGAGAGGATGTACTCCTGCGTATTGCCGGGGAAGCCGTAGATCATCGTGAAATCCCCCTCTTCGACCCCGGCGGTCGAGATGGTGAAATGCCGCTTGGGGCGGTAGGGAACATTCTCGGGCGAGTAGGCGGCGGGCTTGTTGTCCTTGCCGGCGTAGATGCGGAAGAGCGAGAAGTCGCCCGTGTGGCGGGGCCATATCCAGTTGTCGGTGTCGCCGCCGAACTTGCCGATCGACGAGGGCGGCGCGCCGACCAGGCGTACGTCGTCGAACTGCTCGTAGATGAACAGAAACTGCTGGTTGCCGTAGTACATCTGCTCGACCGAGGCCTTGTAGCCCTTGCTTTCGGCCTCGGCCCGGCGGATGATTTCGGCCTTCGTTTCGCCCGCAGCGATACGGTCGGTGACCTCTTCCATGCGGACGAGGAAGCGTACGTTGAGCTCCTTGTTGGGCAGTTCCTCCCGGCGCGACATGGCCCAGAAGCCGTTGGTCAGGTAGTCGTGTTCGACGCTCGAATGCGCCTGTATGGCGTCGTAGCCGCAGTGGTGGTTGGTGAGCAGCATCCCTTCGGACGAAATCAGTTCGCCCGTGCAGCCGCCGTTGAACAGCACCACGGCATCCTTCATCGAGGCTTTGTTGATCGAGTAGATGTCTTCGGCCGTGAGGCGGAATCCTTTGGCGCGCATGTCGTCGATGCGCTGCGAGATGAGGCTCGGGAGCCACATGCCCTCGTCGGCGGAGGCTGCCAGCGCGAGGAGCGTACAGAACAGGGTAAGTAGCGTGCGTTTCATTTATTTGAGGAATTTGTCGAGTTCGGTGTATACTTTCTGAATCGGGAGCCCCATGACATTGTAGAACGAGCCGTTGATCTTTTCGATGGCGGCGTAGCCGATCCACTCCTGGATGCCGTACGAGCCGGCCTTGTCGTAGGGACGGCAGGCGTCGAGGTAATAGGCGATCTCCTCGTCCGCGAGCGGCCGGAACCATACGCTGCTCTTGGCGGCGAAGGTGTGCGTCCGCCCGGGGGTACGCAGCGTGACGCCCGAGACCACCGTGTGCCGGCGCCCCGAGAGGCGGCGGAGCATCTGCACGGCCTCTTCGCGGCCGAGAGGTTTGCCGAGCACCTCGCCGTCGGAGACCACTACCGTGTCGGCCGTCAGCAGGATTTCGTTCGGGGCCAGCGCCGCCGGGTAGGCTTCGCTCTTGAGCCGCGAGAGGTAGAGCGGCACCTCTTCGCCGGGCATGCCGGCGGGGTAGACCTCCTCGCATTCGTATTTGGGGGCGAGTTCGTACGGGAGCCCGCAGCCCGTCATCAGTTCCCGTCGGCGCGGCGACTGCGATGCCAGCAGAAGGCGGTAAGGCTTGAGTTTGTCTTTGAGTAACATGGTTATAGCATGTTTTTAGTTTTCATGTGTCTTCGTTCCCGGGTCAGCGGATGTCGAAGTTGAGCAGTTCGCGGCCTTCGAGCACGGCGCGCAGATTGTCGCCCGGGCGTACGGGTTCCACGCCGGCCGGCGTGCCCGTGTAGAGCAGGTCGCCCATGCGCAGCGTCATGTACTGCGACACCGAGGCGATGATCCGGTCGACAGAGAAGAGCATCCCGGACGTGTCGCCCCGCTGGCGCGTCTGGCCGTTCACCTCCAGCGTGAAATGCAGGGACTGCACGTCGCCGCCCAGCTCCTGCAAAGATACGAATTGGGGCGAGAGGGCCGCCGAGCGGTCGAATGCCTTGCAGCGCTCCCACGGCAGCCCTTCGGCGATGGCCTGCCGTTGCAGGTCGCGGGCCGTGAAGTCGATGCCCAGCCCCACCTGGTCGTAATAGCGGTGCGCGAAACGTTCGGCGATGCCCTTGCCTACGCGGTTGATGCGTACGACCAGCTCGCATTCGTAGTGCACCTCCTGCGAGAAGGCGGGGATGTAGAACGGGTCGTTGTTGCGCAGCAGCGCCGTGTCGGGCTTGAGGAACCAGGCAGGCTCCGGCGGGCACGGCGTGCCGCCGCCGACCTGGCGGTCGAGCTCCTCGGCGTGTGCGGCATAGTTGCGTGCTATGCAGATGATTTTCATGGCGTTGTCTTTCGTTATTTTCAGTTGTGGTCGTACCGTTGTGCCCGAACGAGCATCCAAACGACGTAAGGCAGCAGGTAAATTACGTAAATCACTGCCAGCGTGTCCGTCTGGCCGGTCAGTTCCAGGACGACCGTAAATAGGATCCATAAAGCTCCCATAATCACGAGGTGGCGCCGCATGAACGAAGATAAGCCCCCGATGTCGACGTTTTTCTTCTTTGCGGGCGGCATGGTGTTGTAGCCCGCGATCAGCATCGGGAACCGCTTTACCAGCAGGCCGACGACGATCAGCAGTACGCCGCCGAGCAGGAGTATCGTGAAATCGTCCATAACTTTTGGTTATTTCGTTTCCGGTGCGCGCAATTCCGCGACCATCCGGGCGGCGAAACGGTCGCTGGCGCCCGGGCCCCCGATAACCGTACGTAATTCGGCGAAGTCGGCGAGCATCCGTCCGCGTTTCTCCCCGCCCGCGACGATCGCCCGCAGCTCGCGTTCGGCGCGCGTGGTGTCGAGGTCGGACTGAATGACCTCGGCGACCGCCTCGCGCCCGAGGTTGAGGTTCACGAGCGACACCCAGGGTACTTTCAGTACATAGGGCCGGAGCCTGACCTGGAACCAGAGCGTGCGGTAGACCACCACTTCGGGGATGCCGAGCAGCGCCGTTTCGAGCGTTGCCGTCCCGGACGTTACCACGGCGGCTTCGGCCGCGGCGAGCGTCTCGTAGGTCTGGTCGCAGACGTAACGGATGCCGCTGCCGGCCATATACTGTTCGTAGAGCGCGCGGTCGAGCCATGCTACGCCCGCCACGACGAACTGGTGCTCCGGGAATTTGCGCGACAGGTCGGCCATCAGCGGCAGGTTGTCGCGGATCTCGCCCCGGCGGCTGCCGGCCAGCAGGGCGATGATCGGCCTGCGGTCGAGCCCGTGCCGGCGGCGGAACTCGTCGGGCGAGGGGAGCGAGGTGCGCCGGGCCTCGATGGCGTCTACGAGCGGGTTGCCTTCGAAAATCGGTTCGACGCCGTGCCTGGGGAAGTAGCCGCATTCGAAGGGGAAGATGACGAACAGCCTGTCGACATAGCGGCGGATGGCCTTCACGCGCCACTCGCGCCATGCCCAGACCTTCGGGGCGATGTAATAGAAGGTGCGGATGCCGTGCTCTTTGGCCCAGCGCGCCATCTTTATGTTGAAGCCGGGGTAGTCGACCAGGATCAGCACGTCGGGGGCGAATGCCGCGACGTCGGCCCGGCATTCGCGCATCTGCCGTTTGATCGTCCGCAGGTTTTTCAGCACCTGCACGATGCCGAAGAATGAGGTTTCGCGGTAGTGCTTGGCCAGGTTCGCCTCGCCGCCCGCCGCGGCCATCAGGTCGCCGCCCCAGAAGCGCAGCCGTGCTTCGGGATCGGCTTTGAGGAGTCCTTTTATCAGATTCGAGCCGTGCAGGTCGCCCGAGGGCTCGCCGGCGATGAGGTAGTATTTCATTGCGTTGCGTTTAGCGGTAGGGTTTGTAATTCAGCGGGGGTATCCAGGAATCCGAGCAGGGTGTCGCACTGCGGGATGCCGTAGCCCGTTTCGAGGTCGGGCGCTGCGCTGCGGGTGCCCGAAGCGTGCAGCAGGCGGATCAGCTCGCGGCGTTTCATCGGCCTGTACCCCATGAGGGCGGCACACAGCCCCGTGACCACGGGCGTCGAGAACGACGTGCCGTTCGGGGAGTCGTACACCACCAGGTCAGGCTTGACGGGGTGCGGGTAGTAGCCGGTGCCGCTCTTGCCCGAACGCCCCGTGCCTTCGGAGTCGGCCGCGCCGACCGTGACGGCCTCGGCGACATCCCCGGGGAACGAGATGTGGCGCCATTTGTTTTTCCCCTCGTTGCCGGCGCTTTGTACGACGACCATGCGCGGGTGTGCATCGAGCAGGCTGTCGAGAAAACGCGAGCAGAGCGCCGTGCGGCCGTCGAGCATCTGCGGCGTATAGCCGTCGAAATCGTCGAATACGGTATAGCCCAGCGAGATGTTGACCACGTCGACCTGCCGCTGTGCGAGCCAGGCCAGGGCCCGGCACAGGCGGCGTTCGTCCTCGCGCGGCTCGCCGTGCTCGAGGTCGGATTTCACCAGGTAGTAGTCGGCTTTGCAGGCCAGCCCCAGCAGGGTGTCGTTGGAGAAGCCCCCGATGTTCCGTGTGACCCGGGTGCCGTGGTCGCAGTCGTCGCGGAAGAATCCCGTCGTGTCGCCGTCCGTCAGGTCGAGGTAGTCCGCGACCCGGAGACGGCGCGTGAAGCGGTCGTCGCGCAGCCCGCCGAAACCGGCGTCGACCACCCCGATGCGGATGCCCTCGCCCCGGGGTGTGAGCGAATCGAACCGCGGCCCCATCATCTGCCCGATGGCATGCGAATAGGTGTGTGCGTAGCAGGAAGTATAGCTGCGCCTGACCTCCCGTACGAGGTCGTAGATGCCGTAGGCGGCGAGCAGCAGGACGGCACCCCAGACGATGAGCGAAGTCTTCCGTTTCATGGCATTCGCTTATTCGCCCAGCAGGTCGGGCCGCAGCTGCCGGGTGCGTTCGAGGGACTGTTCGTCCTGCCACCGGGCGATCTGGGCGAAGTTGCCCGAGAGCAGCACGTCGGGAACCCTCCAGCCGCGGAACTCGGCCGGGCGCGTGTAGACCGGCGGCGCCAGCAGGTTGTCCTGGAACGAGTCGGTGAGCGCCGAGGCTTCGTCGCCGATGGCGCCCGGGATGATCCGCACCACCGAGTCGGCGATGATGCAGGCGGCCAGTTCGCCGCCCGTGAGCACGTAGTCGCCGATCGAGATTTCGCGCGTGACGAGGTGTTCGCGGATGCGGTGGTCGATGCCCTTGTAGTGGCCGCAGAGGATGATGATGTTTTCGAGCGTCGAGAGGCGGTTGGCCTCGTGCTGGTCGTAGCGTATGCCGTCGGGCGAGGTGTAGATGATCTCGTCGTAGTGTCTCTCGGACTGGAGTTTCTCGACCAGCTCGAAAACCGGTTCGCACTTCAGAACCATGCCCGCCTCGCCGCCGAAGGGGTAGTCGTCGGTGGTCTTGCGGCGGTCGTGGGCGTAGTCGTGGAGGTTGTGGACGACGATCCGGACGAGCCCCTTCTCCTGCGCACGGTGCAGGATCGACTCGTTGAGGGGCGAGGTCAGCAGTTCGGGTACGACGGTGAGGATGTCAATGCGCATGTCTGAATATGATGTCTTTGGTCGTGTCGGGTGTAAGGGGTATTTCGCGGCCCCGGTCGAGGGTGAAGCCCGCGTAGCCGAGCGTCGTGAAGAGCGCGACGATCTGCGGGCGGTTTTCACCGCCGGTCTCGATCAGCACCGTGGGGCGGAAGCGTTCGAGCAGCGGGCGCAGTTCGTTCATCACCACGACCTCGTACCCCTCGATGTCGCACTTGATGAAATCGAGGCGCCCGAGGCCGGCGAAGAGTTCGCTGCCCCGGCGCATCCGGGCCGGGAACTCCGCGGCGGCGGATGTGCCGCCGTCGTTCACGAAGTTCTGCCCCGTGCCGAAGTAGCCCGTCGCGCGCGCCGAATCGTTGGCCATCGTAACGGCCTTGTCCTCGGTGCCGAGGGCGTAGGGGAGGATCTCGACGTTGCGACAGCGGCGCAGGTTGCGGCGCAGCACGGAGAGGATCGGCGGCACGGGCTCCACGGCGTAGACCCTGCCCACGCCGCCGGCCAGGCGGGAGAGCGTGCGGGCGTAGTAGCCGAGGTTGGCGCCGATGTCGATGGCCGTGTCGCCAGCGTGCACGAGTTGCGGCAGGTGGTAGACGTATTCCGTGGCGGGGGCGTTACGCCCGATGCCGAGCCGCTGCCAGAGGAAGAACATGCGGCTCACGGCGCGCAGGTATCCTTCGAGCGGCAGGGTTTTATAGAGGATTTTATGGATCAGTGTCTTCAAGGTCGGTTCCGGGTTTTATTGTTTTAATCGTTGTTCGATCCAGTTGCGGTTTTCGAGGCCCAACCGGGTTTCGGCGAGGTCGAGGAAAGCCGGGGTGTCTGCGATGCGGGCCCGGATCACAGCCGCCAGGAAGTCGAAGAAGGGTTCCTCGCCCACCCGGACGAGCAGGTCGGCCAACAGGACAGATCCCTTCTCGTAAAGTGCGGTGTGCGCTTCGCGGTCGGCCCGGTCGATCCCCCAGATCGGACGGATGCGGCGCGTCTTTTCGCGGTACATTTCGACGCGCTTGGCGTAGGCCTCTTCGCCGCGGGCGTGCCGCAGGTATTGCAGGGCGCTGAATTCGGCGAAAGATTCGTTCAGCCAGTCATGCCAGGACTCGACAGGGGCTTTGTTCCACCAGAAATGGCTGATTTCATGGGCGGTATTTCTGAGTATATATTCGTTGAAAGACCCGGAATTGAGCGTAATGAAGTTTTTGCGGCTGTAACCGCCCGAAGTGCCGGAGGCTGAAAGCGAGAACTTTATATAGGTATTTTCCTCTCCCGCGATCTTGTAAAGCCGCCGGAAGAATTTCAAGGCGTCGTAGCTGCAGTTCAGCGCCGATTCGGCGTCGGCATCCGGAAAATTCGTGTAGATGAATTCTATGGTGGTGCCGTTGTCGCTCATGCGGCGGGTTTTCAGCACGGGCGAGGCCAGGATGACATTGTCGAAACCCTCCCAGGGCTGATCCATCTCCCACATGCCGTCGTCCGTGCGGGAAATAATACCCGATCCGCTCACCGTATAGCCGTCGGTAATGCCGATCCGCAGGTGCGAGCGATCCGCCGAGGTGCCGTTGCAGACGGGATACCATCCCGTATAGTAACCGATCTCGATCCAGCGGTCGTTGAACGATTTTGCGGGGCCCTGCACCTCGTGCATGTCGAGCGTGTAGCGGGTGCCGATGCGGCAACGGTCGGGGCTCCTGGCCGGCCGGTAAAGGGTCAGGGCGCGTCCGTCGGGAATGAACCGGGTGGGTGCGGGGGCGAGCGTATCGAAACGGTAAGCCGCTTCATGGCCGTCGCAGCGCATCGTGTCGATACGGGCGTGGCGCCACAGCACCAGTGCGATCGAGTCGCTGCCGAGGAAATTGACATCGAACGACCCGCCGACCGTGACCCGCCTCTCCGGCACGTCGATCCGCACGGTCAGGTCGTAGCAGGCCACGCGCGGGGAATCCTGCGCCCGGAGTGCCGGGGCGGGGAGCAGGCAGGCTGAAAGACAGGTGATCGCAATACGCAGTTTCATGGCGGGCTAATCCTTATAGTTCACTTCCTCGTTCAACACTTCGACGATGAAGGGGTTGTAGAGCACTTCGTGGCCGATGGTCGACTCAGGCCCGTGGCCGGGGTAGACGTGCACCTCGTCGCCCAGCGGGAGCAGGATGTCGAGGATCGAGCGCATGATCCACGAATAGTCGCCTCCGGGCAGGTCGGTGCGCCCGATCGACTCGCGGAAGAGCGTGTCGCCCGTGAAGAGCGATTTGGACTGCGGTTCGTAGAGCGCGACATGGCCGGGCGTATGGCCGGGCGTGCGGAGCACGCGCAGGACGGTGTGCCCGAAACGGATTTCGGGCGTCGTGTCGAGGTCGGTGTCCACCGAGGGCATCTCGCCGACGGGCACGCCGAAGATGCTGCCGCTGGTCGAGGCGTTGTCCAGCAGGAAGGCGTCCTTGAGCGACATGGCGAACGGGATGCCGTAGCGTTTTTTGAGGTGGGCGACGCCCAGCGTGTGGTCGAAGTGGCCGTGGGTGTTGGCCGCCAGGACGGGTCGGAGCCCGTGTTCGGCGATGAAATTGTCGAGCGCGGCGTCCTCGCGCGGGTTGCTGTTGCCGGCGTCGATGACGACGGCTTCGAGCGTGTCGTCCCAGACGACATAGGTGTTTTCCTGGATAGGATTGAATTGCAGGCAGGCTATTTTCATGGTGCTGGCGTTTTTTTGCGGTTCCTGTTTCCGGAAAGACAGTGCGGGCCGGATGCCGGCTGTCTGCCTGTCTGAGCGGAGTATATTTCCTGCAAATATAGTGCTTTTTGCGGGATTTTTACCTATCTTTATGACCCGAATAAACTCTCTTGGATGAAACGATTGGTTACTTTGTTCTTCGTGCTGGCCGTGTGCGGCACGGGGGCGGTGGCGCAGGAAGGCGCCTATAAGACGGTGAAGGACATTGCCTACCGCGATGCCGCGGGCGATGGGAACATCGACACGATGTGCCGGCTGGATATTTATTATCCGGTCGGAAAAACCGGCTTTTCGACCGTGGTGTGGTACCACGGCGGCGGGCTGACGGGCGGACGGCGCGAGATCCCCGAGGCATTGAAAGACAAGGGTCTGGCCGTGGTGGGCGTGGAGTACCGCCTCTCGCCGACGGTGAAGGTCGCCGACTGCGTGGACGATGCGGCCGCAGCGGCGGCATGGGTGGTGAAGCACATCGCCTCGTACGGCGGCGACCCCGGGCGGGTGTTCGTGGCCGGGCATTCGGCAGGGGGTTACCTCACGTCGATGATCGGGCTGGACAAGCGCTGGCTGGAGCCTTACGGCATCGACCCCGATACGGCGTTCGTGGCGCTGATCCCCTACAGCGGGCAGGTGGTGACGCATTTCGAACGGCGCCGTGAACTGGGGCTACCCGATACGCAGCCGCTGGTGGACGACATGGCGCCGCTGAGCTACGTGCGCCCCGACTGCCGCCCGATGCTGATCCTTTCGGGCGACCGCGAGCGGGAGATGCTGGGGCGCTACGAGGAGAACGCCTACTTCTGGCGCATGATGCGCGTGGCGGGGCATCCCGACGTGCGGATCTGCGAGTTCGACGGCTTCGACCACGGTAACATGCCGCAGGCCGGGCATTTCGTCGCGGTGCGTTATATCCGGGAAATGGAGCGGAGAATGGATCGGTAGTTGCGGGGAGGACGGGTATGAAAATGAACAGATATACGCTTTGCATGGCTGCGGCAGCCTTGTTCGCCGCGTTGGCGCTCACGGGGTGTTCGCTGCTGAAGGTGGCCGTGGCCACGGGGGATCCGCTGTCGAAGGAGGAGATGAATATCCGCACCATGACACGCGGTTTCTATTACGACATGGCTTCGGAGGTGTCGCGTACGGCCGACTCGATCGCCGCCGCGGCGCCCGACATCGCGACGCGTGTGGCGGCCGTGAGGTGGAAGATACGTGCCACGCGGGCCGGGGTTTCGGCCGCCATGCAGGGTATTCCCGACGTGGCGCTGGCCGACATGTGGATACTCTGCCGGCGCATGGACGAAGGTTTTGCGGCTGCGCCCGACTCGCTGCTGTTCGGGGCGCAGAGCGACCTGGCACGCGATGCCGCCGCACGGCTCGACCGCCGGGCGGCACGCCTGGCGCGGCAGGTGCTGGCGGTCGACCGCTACGGCCTGATGGAACGGTTCGTGGGGGATTATGTACGCGAGAACCCCGCCGACGGGGAGATGGAGGGTTCGAATACGACCCTCGCATGGATCGAATTCCTGCGTGCGAACGGCATCGAGCATGCCTATGCCACGGGGTCGATCGCCGAAGTGCTGGCCGACGTCAACGACCGCGTGAGCGGCCAGACGCAGCAGCTGGCCAACAGCGTCGGCTGGTCGAAGGATCTGATCGCGATGCAGTTGCAGCAGGACAGTATGCGCCTGGAGGTGGGGGCCCGCCTCGACTCGCTGGAACGCAATTTCACCCGGATCGTGGTCGTCGCGGAGCACCTGCCCGAAATTTCGGACAAGGTGCTGGAGGAGCTCAACAAGCAGGTTACGCAGCTGATATATACGATGAATTACAGCCTCGACAACGCCTTCGCCAACTTCGACCGCCAGCGCGACGAGCTGCAGCGGTATGTGACCGCCGAGCGGCAGGCGCTGGTCGACCAGCTGCGCGAGTCGGCCGACGGCGTGGTGCAGAGGGCACTCGACGCCGTGCCGGGACTGGTCGGCAAAGTGCTGCTGTATGTGGTGCTGGCGCTCGTGGTGCTCATCGGCGGGCCGTTCGCCCTGGGATTCTGGCTGGGCGGCGTGCGCGAGCGGGGTCGCAGGAAGAGGGAAAAGGGCGCGTGACGGCGTGTTTCCCGCTCTGGATTTATCTCTGCGGCAAAGGGATTTCTGCTCAGACAGGCGGCGCCTCGGCATATTGCAAGCAGAGCTTGCATCTGCGCTCGGCTTGCACTATCTTTGCGGCAAAATCAGGATTATGGCCCGAAAAAAAGCAAATTACCCCCTGATCGAGGGGCTCGAAATAACGACGCTCGCCGCCGAAGGCAAGGCGATGGGACGCTGGAACGACGTGGTGGTGTTCGTGCCGCTGACCGTGCCGGGCGACGTGGTGGATGTGCAGATACGCTCCAAACGCCGCCGGTTCATGGAGGGATTCGTCGTCCGCTATGTGAAGAAATCGCCCCTGCGCGCCGAGGCCTTCTGTGAGCATTTCGGCGTCTGCGGCGGCTGCAAGTGGCAGAACCTTCCCTACGAGGAGCAGCTGCGCTTCAAAACCGGGCAGGTGCGCGACCAGCTGGCCCGCATCGGCAAGATCGCCCTGCCCGAAATCGCCCCGTGCCTGGGGTCGGCCCGGACGCAGTTCTACCGCAACAAACTCGAGTTCACCTTCGCCGACCGCCGCTGGCTGACGCGCGAGGAGGTCGAGGGCGGTGCGGATATCGGCGCCGCGCCCGCGCTGGGGTTCCATATCCCCGGCATGTTCGACAAGGTGCTCGACATCCGCAAATGCTGGCTGCAGCCCGACCCGTCGAACGACATCCGGATGGAGACCAAACGTTTCTGCGTCGAGAACGGCTATACGTTCCACAATGCCCGCGAGCATACGGGGCTGATGCGCAACATGATCGTCCGTACGGCCTCGACGGGCGAAGTGATGGTGACCGTGGTCTTCGGTGCGGACGACCGCGAACGGATCGCGGCGCTGCTCGACCATCTGGCGGCCGCATTCCCGCAGATCACCTCGCTGTGCTACGTCGTCAATACGAAGCTCAACGATTCGGTGGGCGACCTCGACCCGGTGTGCTACAAAGGCAAAGACCATATCGTCGAGGAGATGGAGGGGCTGCGTTTCAAGGTGGGCCCCAAGTCGTTCTACCAGACCAATTCCGAACAGGCCTACGAGCTCTACAAGGTGGCGCGCGAGTTCGCAGACCTGAAACCCGAAGACGTGCTCTACGACCTTTATACCGGTACGGGCACCATCGCCAATTTCTGCGCCGCGCACTGCCGCCGCGTGGTGGGCATCGAGTATGTGCCCGAGGCGATCGCCGACGCGAAAATCAATTCCGAAATCAACGGCATCGGCAATACGGTCTTTTATGCGGGCGACATGAAGCAGGTGCTCAGCGACGAATTCGTGGCTGCCAACGGCCGCCCCGACGTCATTATCCTCGACCCGCCGCGGGCGGGCGTCGACGAACCGGTCATCGGGGTGATCCTGCGTGCCGCGCCCGAGAGGATCGTCTATGTGAGCTGCAACCCGGCTACGCAGGCGCGCGACCTGGCGCTGCTCGACGCCGATTATCGCGTCGAGGCCGTGCAGCCCGTGGACATGTTCCCCCATACGCACCATGTCGAGAACGTGGTGAAGCTGGTGAGGCGGTGACACGGTGACACGAAAGTCGCTTCCGGGGCCTTTTTCGTCCGGGCGGAGAAACCGAGATGGCAATAAAAGCAGGCGTGCGGCGTTTTTATTAATGCCGCGCAGGGAGCCGCGTCCGGAAAAACAGACCGGGGCGATGCAGTATCCTGCGGTTTTGGCGTTTTATTTGCAAGACAGTTACCTAAAAAAACGGAAAACATGAAAAAACTGATTTTAATTGCGGCGGTGGCGCTGATGGCACTTCCCGCGGCGGCACAGGTGCAGGAGGCATTCCCCAGCTATATTCAGGTCAACGGGCGCGCCGAGAAGGAGATCACGCCCGACGAGTTCTACCTCTCGGTCATCATCAACGAACGCGACTCGAAAGGCAAGATTTCGGTCGAGAGCCAGCAGCGCGACATGATCGCGGCGCTCAAGCGGCTCGGTGTGAACGTCGAGAAGCAGCTCAAGGTGGCAAACCTGTCGAGCGAGTTCTTCAAGAAGAACACGTCGGTGGCGACGGCCAAGTACCAGTTGCAGCTGGGGTCGGCGGCCGAGGTCTCGAAGGTGTGGCAGGCGTTGGACAACCTGGGGATTTCGAATGTCTCGATCCTGAAGGTGTCGCATTCGAAGATCGACCAGTATAAGGAACAGGTGCGCGTGGAGGCCATGCAGAATGCCAAGCAGAGCGCGCAGACGCTGGCCCAGGCCATCGGGCAGAATGTCGGCAAATGCTTCTACATCTACGATTCGAACAACAACGTGATGCCTGTCTTCTACGACAACATGGCCGTGATGCGCAGCGCCAAGGCGGCCGGTATGGCCGAGGATGCCGCAGCGGACGAGCCGCTCGACTTCAAGACGATCAAGCTGCAGTACAACGTCCAGGCGAAATTCGTGCTGGAATAGCCGTCCGGCAGCGTATGTCGAAGAGGGTGTCCCCGAGGGGCATCCTCTTCGTCGTCCCCGGAGATGCGCTCCGCGGCGGGAAAAACACCCCGGTTGTTGGACGATTGCGAAATTTATATTATCTTTGTTTACTTTGCCCCTAAAAACAGGAGGAGTTATGGAAAAGCAGTTCTGTTTCAACTATGAGCATTATGCGGCCCTCGAAGGGCTTCCGGATGCCGACCGCAAACTGGTCGCGGAGGCCCAGCGGGCCACGGAGAACGCCCACGCGCCCTATTCGCATTTCCAGGTCGGGGCGGCGGCGCGCCTGCGCAGCGGGAAGATCCTCTACGGAAGCAATTTCGAGAGCGAGGTGTATCCGGCCGGACTTTGCGCCGAACGTTCGCTGATGTTCTACGCGCAGGCCAATTATGCCGACGACCCGATCGAGACGCTGGCCATCGCTTCGAATCCCTCCGCGCGCGAGTGCTACCCCTGCGGCCAGTGCCGGCAGGTGATGGTCGACGTCGAACGCCGCCAGGGCTCGCCCATGCGGGTCATCATGAGCGGAAACGGTACGGCCACCGTCGTGGATACGGCGGCACGGCTGCTGCCCTTCACGTTCGTGCTGTGAGAGGGAACCGTCAGACTCAATACCCCGAACATGTTTACACCGGAAGATATTCTCTACGAAGACAACCACCTGCTGGTGGTCAACAAACACTGCGGAGACTTGGTGCAGCCCGACCCGTCGGGCGGGAGTGCCCTCGAAGACCAGATCAAAGCCTTTATCAAACGCCGCGATGCGAAGCCCGGCGAGGTATTCCTCGGCGTGGTGCACCGGATCGACCGTCCGGTGAGCGGCGCGGTGCTCTTCGCCAAGACCTCGAAGGCCCTCACGCGGCTCAACGAGATGATCCGCGAAGGACGCATCCGTAAGATATACTGGGCGCTGACCGAGCAGGCTCCCGATCCGCTGAGCGGCGAATTGTGCCACTACATCCTGCGTGACGGACGTGCCAACCGTTCGCGCGCCTGCGATGCGCCGAAGGCCGACGCCAAGCAGGCGCGGCTGCGCTATGCGACGCTGGGCGCGGGGACGCACTATACGCTCGTGGAGGTGGAGCTGCTGACGGGGCGCCACCACCAGATACGCGCCCAGCTATCGAAGATCGGGTGCCCGATCCGCGGCGACCTGAAATACGGCGCGCGGCGTTCGCTGCCCGGGGGCGGCATCTCGCTCCACTCGCGGAGCGTCGAATTCGAGCATCCCGTGCGCCATGAGCCCGTGGGGGTCACGGCGCCCGTGCCTGCGGACGACAACCTGTGGGCTTATTTCGAAAACCGTTGACTGCCTGGAGTATGCGCATACTGATACAACGTGTGAAGAGCGCTTCCGTCACGATCGGCGGCCAGCTCCGGTCGCAGATCGGGGCGGGGCTGCTGGTGCTGCTCGGCGTGGGCGCGGACGATACGGACGAGGATGTCGAGTACCTGGCGGGCAAGCTCGTCCGCCTGCGGATCTTTGACGACGCACAGGGGGTGATGAACCTCGATGTGAGGCAGGTCGGCGGCCAGGTGCTGGTCGTGAGCCAGTTCACCCTGCTGGCCTCGACGCGCAAGGGCAACCGACCGTCCTATATCAAGGCGGCGCCCGAGGCGGTTTCGCGCCCGATGTACGAACGCTTCGCGGCGCGTGTCGCGGAGCTCTTGGGGCGGGAGGTGATGACGGGCGAATTCGGCGCCGACATGCAGGTGGCGCTGGTGAACGACGGCCCGGTAACCATCTGGATCGATTCGAAAATGAGGGATTGTTAACCAAAAAATAGCATGAAGAGATTTTTAGTAGTTTTGTGTGCGGGGATGGCGGCGTTTTTCGCCTCCTGCAACGACGAGGAGACCGGAAAGGAGAACAAATGGTTCTTCGCGCCCGAGGCCGGGGTCTCGGGGACGACCGTGGAGGTGTCGTGCCGGACGAAATTCGGCGACGGCGTGCTTTCCTCGGCGCAGGCGGGATTCGCCTATGCGCCGATCCGCTCCGACAATACGGGGAGTTTCACGGAGACGACCGACGTGACGGTCGACGGGCAGGTGATGTCCTGCCGCCTGACGGGGCTCGATGCCGAGACGTCGTACCTGATCTACGCCTTTGTGGACATGGGGAGCGGAGGCCGGATGCAGAGCAAGCCGGTCGTCGTCAAAACAGGGGTAGACCCGGTGTTGCCGGACGATCCGAGGTTCGGGGTGCCGGAGTGTTCGCAGGTGACGGCCTCTTCGGCGACCGTCTCCTGCACGTTCGACTATACGGGCGGCAAAGAGGTATCCGAGGCTTATTTCCTCTACGGGACGGCGACGTCGGACGACGGGCAGCGCGTGGCGGTCACGACCGAACCCGGCGCCAAGAGCGCCACGCTCACGGGCCTGAGCGCTTCGACGAAGTATAAATTCCGGCTGTGCGTCATGGTCGGCGGGGAGACCTTCGGAAGCACCGTCGGGACGTTCGCCACATCCGCGGCCGGCGGCGGGGATGGCAGGACGAAATACGCGGGCTGGGCGGAGCTGCCGGTAGAGGCGGAAAACGGCGATTATCATTATGCCTACCATATTTGCCCCGATTTTAAAGTCGACGGGCATGAGGCCCGGAACTTTACGGTATGTTACAGTGCCGAGCACCACAGTCCGGTATGGGTGGCGGCGCCTGTCCATAATTGTTATGTCGGCAGTTCGGGCAACCGCAATTACGGCCCCGATCCGGTTATCCCGTCCTCTATCCAGCCTTCGGGCTCGAAGGCTTCGATGGGCTCGCCCTACAACCGCGGGCATATGCTGGGCAACTACGAGCGTTCGCGGACGAGCGGCATGAACAAGCAGGTGTCGTATTACACCAATATCGCGGCGCAGCACGGCTCGACGTTCAACACCGGTGACGGTGCGTGGAACAATCTCGAGGACAAGATCGACGACTACTGGTGCGCCGATACGCTCTATGTGGTGGTCGGGGCTTATTATGACAAGTGGACGGATTCCTACGGGAACAGCGCCCCGCAGCGCAGCACGAGCTTCGGGAACATCACCACCGATGTGCCGACGATGTTCTATACGCTTTGCCTGCGCACCAAGAAGGGGAATACGAATAAATCCGTGCTGAACTGTGCCGCCGATGAATTGCAGTGTGCGGCTTTCGTGATGAGCCATGCCATGGGGAAAGGGCACGACCCGCAGGCCGGGGACATGCGGTCGGTGAAGGAGATCGAAGAGCTTACCGGGTTTACCTTCTTCGCCAACGTGCCCAATGCGCCGAAGGATACCTATAACGCTTCCGACTGGGGGTTGTAGGCATGTATGCGTGGGGCGACCACAGGCGGTTCAATTCCTATTCGGGGTATTTCCGCCGCACGTTCGGCGGGCGGGTGCAGAAAATCTCGGTCGATGCCGGGTTCACGTGTCCCAACCGCGACGGGAAGATAGGCGAGGGAGGATGTACGTTCTGTAACAACGGGGCGTTCACTCCCTCGTACTGCATACCGGCCAAAAGCATCGGGCGGCAGATCGCCGAGGGGATCGAATTCCACGGCAGGCGCTACCGTGCGGCGTCGCGCTACCTGGTCTATTTCCAGTCTTTTTCGAATACCTACGCCCCGCTCGAAAGGCTCAGGGCGCTCTACGGCGAGGCCCTCGCATATCCCGGCGTGGCGGGTATCGTCATCGGGACGCGCCCCGACTGCGTGGACGCCGAGAAGCTCGATTATCTGGCGGAGATAGCGCGCGACCGTTACGTGGCGGTCGAATTCGGCATCGAATCGACCTGCGACGAGACGCTGCGCGCCGTGAACCGCGGCCATGACTTCGCCTGCGCGCGCCGGGCCGTGGAGATGGCCGCCGAAAGGGGGTTGCACGTGGGGGCGCATTTCATCCTCGGGCTGCCGGGCGAGACCGACGAAATGCTGTTGGAACAGGTCGCAACGATCAATTCACTGCCGCTCACGACGGTGAAATTCCACCAGTTGCAGGTTTTCCGCGGCACGCCGATGGCCGCCCAGTACGATGCCGACCCCCGCAGGTTCCGTTTCTGGGAGGTCGGCCAGTACATCGACCTGTTCGTCGAGATACTGCGGCGGCTGAGGCCCGACCTGGTCGTCGAACGCTTTGCCAGCGAGGCGCCGCCCCGCTACCATTACGGCCGCAACTGGGGATTGATCCGCAACGAAACCCTGCTGGCGATGCTCGAAAAAAGATTGGAGGAGCGCGGTGCATACCAAGGCGAAATTTTTATACCTTTGTGCTCGAATCACTAATACCCGTCGCTATGAAACCCATCACTATGGAGCAGGTGCTGAAAACCTTCAAGGAGTACTTCCTGATGACGGTCGGCATGATGCTGTACTCTTTTGCATGGATCGGATGCATCATGCCCGCCGACGGTACCGGAGGCGGTGCCACGGGCCTTTCGCGCGTGCTGTGCCATGCCGTGGAACATTGGGCCGGCATAAGTATCCAGATCGGTACGATGGCTTTCCTGATCAACGGCGTGCTGCTGCTCGTGGCGGGGTTCATCATCGGATGGAACTTCGGCGTGAAGACCGTGTTCTGCGTCTGCGTCATATCGTTGGGGCTGAATTTCTGGCAGTCGGTGCTGCCCGAGGGGGATTTCCTCCATCTGGAACGGATCCTTTCGGTGATCCTGGGCGGCATCCTGGCGGGTATCGGCGTGGCGATATGCTTCATGCAGGGCGGCTCGACGGGCGGCACGGACATCGCCGCCATGATTATCAACAAGTACCGCACGATCAGCTACGGCAAGATCGTCATCTATTCGGACTTCGTGATCATCGGCTCCTCGATGCTCGTGGGGTTCCATATCGACACGGTGATCTACGGCTACGTGATGACCGCGGTCTTCGGCTATACGGTCGACATGATCATGGCCGGGAACCAGCAGTCGAGCCAGGTATTCATCGTCACGCACGACTATGAGAAGATGGCGCAGGCCATCGTCGACAATATCCACCGCGGCGTGACGCTCATCGACTCGCAGGGGTGGTACACCAAAAAGGAGTCGAAGATCGTGATGGTGGTCTGCCGCAAGCGCGAGACCACGATGATCCTCAAGTTCGTGAAGACGATCGATCCCGAAGCCTTCATGACCGTGGGATCGGTGATGGGCGTCTACGGCAAGGGGTTTCAAGCCATCAGTAAACCCTGATGCCCCTCTATGCCGATATAGTCCTGCCGCTGGCGCAGCCCGCCTACACGTTCGCAGTGCCCGAAGGGATGCATGTCGAGGCGGGGCAGGCCGTGGCCGTACAGTTCGGCGCCCGCAAATTCTACACGGGGATCGTGTGGCGCGTGCATGACCGCCGCCCCCCGTTCAAAACCGTCAAATCCATACAGCGCGTCCTGTACGGCGCACCCCTGCTCTCGGCGCAGCAAATGGCCTTCTGGGAGTGGGTCGCGGCGTACTACATGTGTACGCCGGGCGAGGTGATGCGCGTGGGGTTGCCGTCGCTGATGAAGCCTTCGGGCGACACGGAGGAGGAGTTTACCGAAGAGGAATTTCGCCCCCGTACGGAGTGCTACGTGGCCCTGGCGCCCGGGCTGCACGACGAAGGACGACTGCACGAAGCTTTCGAGAAGCTCGAAAGGCGTGCGCCCAGGCAGTACGAAGCGCTCCTCGAACTGGCCTCGGCCGGGGACGGGGAGCGGATTCCGACGGGCGAGGTGGCACGGCGCCTGCTGCGGGCCGACTATGCCGTGCTGCATGCCCTCGAACGCAAGGGGTACATCGTCTCGGCGGAGCGCGAACGCACCGTCGAGCGCGGCGGATCGGCATTCCGCCTGCCGGAGCTGACCCCGGCGCAGCTCGCGGCGCTGGAGTCGCTGCGGGGGCAGTTCGCCCGGAAGCCCGCGGCGTTGCTGCACGGCATTACGGGGTCGGGCAAGACCGAGGTATACATCCACCTGATCGCCGAAGTGCTGGCGCGGGGCGGCGACGTGCTGCTGCTGGTGCCCGAGATCGCCCTCACGGCGCAGCTGATCGAACGCATGGAGCGCATTTTCGGCAGCCGTGTGACCCCTTACCACTCGAAACTTACGAACCGCCGCCGCACGGAGACCTACTTGCGCCTGAACCGCTCCCAGGGGGGCGAGTTCGTGGTCGGCGTGCGCTCGTCGATATTCCTGCCGCTCAAACGGCTGCAGCTGGTCGTCGTCGACGAGGAGCACGATGCCAGTTACAAGCAGGCCGACCCTGCGCCGCGTTACAACGCGCGCGACTGCGCCGTGGTGATGGCGCGGCTGTGGGGCGGGCGGACGCTGCTGGGAAGCGCCACGCCTTCGCTCGAGACATGGGTCAATGCCGGAAGCGGAAAGTACGGGCTCGCCTCCCTGACGGAGCGGTACGGGGATGCCCGGCCGCCCGAAATATTCGTTTCGGATACGATCCGCGCCGCCAAACGCGGCGAACGGCATGCGCATTTCAACAAGTTGTTGCTCGACAAGATGGAAGCGGCGCTCGGGCGGGGCGAGCAGGTGATGCTGTTCCAGAACCGCCGCGGGTTCGCGCCCTATGTCGAGTGTTCGGAGTGCGGGTGGACGGCACGCTGTCCGCACTGCAACGTGACGCTCACCTACCACAAGGGAGGCGGGAAGCTCGTCTGCCATTACTGCGGCTATACGGCCCCCGTGCCGGTGAAATGCCCGTCGTGCAAGGTGACGGACGTGGTTCCGCGCGGCTTCGGCACCGAAAAGGTCGAGGAGGAGATCGCACGGCTGTTCCCCGCGGCGCGCGTGGCGCGGCTCGACCGCGACAGCGTGACTTCGGAGCGGGCGTTCAACGCTATCATCGCCGACTTCGAGGCTCGCAAGACCGACATCCTGGTCGGAACGCAGATGATTACCAAGGGGTTCGATTTCGGCGGCGTGTCGCTCGTGGGTATCCTCAATGCCGACAATCTGCTGAACAACCCCGATTTCAGGGCCGCGGAGCGGGCGTTCCAGCTGATGATGCAGGTCGCCGGCCGCGCCGGCCGCCGTTCGGACGGCGGGGAGGTGGTGATCCAGACTTCGGAGCCGGGGCATCCCGTGATCCGGCAGGTCGCCGCGGGCGATTACGACGGCATGGCGCGGGCGCAGCTCGCCGAGCGCGAAGCCTTCTTTTACCCGCCTTACGCGCGGCTTACGTTGCTGACGCTGCGCCACCGCGACGTCGCCCTGCTGCGGCGCGGCATCACGGAGCTGGCGGCGCGCCTGCGCGGCCGTTTCGGCCGCCGCGTACTGGGGCCGATGACGCCCCCCGTTGACCGCATTCGCGGCGAATACCTTGCCGGGCTGCTGCTCAAGGTCGAAAGCGGCGCCTCGTCGGCGCGCGCCCGGGAGTTGCTGGGGGCGGAGCTGAAGGCTTTTTCGGAGGATCCCGAGTTCAGGAATATTACCGTCGTCGTCAATGTCGATCCTCAGTAGCCTGTTGCGTGACGTGGCGGCGCTCTTTTTTCCGCCGCGCTGCCCTGTGTGCGGCCGGATGCTGGCGCAGGGCGAGCACACGGTCTGTACGCTGTGCCGGGCGACGGCGCCCCTGACGGGGTTTTGGCGCCAGGCCGACAACCCCGTGCTGGGGCGGTGCCGCGACATGCTGCCCGTGGAGCGGGCGTCGGGGCTGCTCTACTATGTCCACGGCAGCGGGTGGCGGGAGCTGATCCGGGGGTTCAAGTACCGCGGGGCATGGCGCACGGCGCGGGCGATGGGCGAGTGGTACGGTCGCTGCCTGAAGGAAAGCGGATTGTACGACGACGTGGAGGTGGTCGTGCCCCTGCCGCTACATCCCGTCAAGCGCTGCCGCCGCGGGTACAACCAGTCCGAATACATCGCCGAAGGGATTGCCGCGCAGCTGGGCGTGGAGGTCGACCGCCGCAGCGTGCGCCGGAAACGCAATACGGAGAGCCAGGCCCTCAAGGCGCGCCGAGACCGGGCCCGCAATGTCGAGGATGCGTTCGCCGTCGGCCGTCCCGGGCGGCTTGCGGGGCGGCACGTCCTGCTGGTGGACGACGTGTTCACCACGGGCAGCACGATGCTTTCGTGCGCCGGGGAGATTCTGCGCTCGGCGCCCGGTTGCCGCATCAGCATCGCCGCGCTCGCCGTCTCGCGGCACGCTCTGGGCGAGAAGGGGTAGGGTGCGGAAATTATTTTTCAACGGGCCGGACGTTTCCGCAGGGGCGGTGCCGGGCCGAAACTATGTTGTAAACATAGTTTTCGGCAGAATATCCCCCGGCGGGGTTTTGAATTCTCCCGGCTTATTGCTACTTTTGGCCTTTGAACGAAAGCGTATATCATGGCAAAAGATTATAACCCCTCCCGGCGCAACAGGGAGGCATTCGAGGCGCTCGCCGAGACCCCGGGGAACGTACCCCCGCAGGCGGTCGAACTGGAGGAGGCCGTGCTCGGCGCGCTGATGCTCGAAAAGGACAGCATCATCGCCGTGCAGGAGTATGTGACGCCCGATGCGTTCTACACGGAGGAGCACCGCACGATCTACAAGGCGATCGAGGAGCTGTCGATGGAGCTCAAACCGATCGACCTCTATACCGTGACCGAGCGGCTGAAAGGCAAGAAGGAGCTCAAGAAGGTGGGCGGGGCGTCGTACCTGGCGCAGCTCACGCAGAAGGTAGGCTCGGCGGCCAACGTCGAGTTCCATGCCAAGATCATCGCCCAGAAATACGTGCAGCGCGAGCTGATACGCTCGGCGACCGAGATACAGAAACGCTCGTACGACGAATCGACCGATGTGACGGAGCTGATCGGGTATGCCGAAGGCGAGATATTCAAGGTCGCCGAGGGGCATGTGAAGCGTTCGGTGCAGGTGTCGAAGGATATCCTGGCGCGGGCGCTGATGCAGATCGAGGAGGCGTCGAAGAACACGAGCGCCTTCAACGGCGTTCCGTCGGGTTTCATGGCCATAGACCGTGTGACGCTGGGCTGGCAGCTCTCCGATTTGATCATCATCGCCGCCCGCCCTTCGATGGGTAAGACGGCCTTCGTGCTCTCGATGGCGCGCAATATGGCCGTAGATCACGAGCAGGGCGTGGCGTTCTTCTCGCTCGAAATGTCTTCGGTGCAGCTGATGATGCGTCTGATCATCGCCGAGACGGGACTCAACGGCAACGACGTGAAATCGGGCCGTCTGACGCCCGAGCAATGGCGCCACCTGGAGTCGGCGACCAAGCCGCTGGGGGCGGCCCCCCTGTACATCGACGATACGCCGGCGCTGTCGGTCTTCGAATTCCGCTCGAAAGCCCGGCGTCTGAAGATACACAACGACATCAAGATCATCATCATCGACTACCTGCAGCTGATGACCGGCGGAACGCAGGATTCGAAGGGGAACCGCGAGCAGGAGGTGGCCTTCATTTCGCGTACGCTCAAGGCCATCGCCAAGGAGCTGAACGTGCCGGTGATCGCCCTGTCGCAGCTGAGCCGTGCCACGGAGATGCGCGGCGGGTCGAAGCGCCCCCAGCTCTCCGACCTGCGTGAGTCGGGCGCCATCGAGCAGGACGCCGACATCGTGGCGTTCATCCACCGTCCGGAATATTACGGCATCAACCAGGACGAGAACGGAATGCCCACGGCCGGCATGGCCGAAATCATCATCGCCAAGCACCGTAACGGCGCTGTGTGCGACGTGAACCTGCGCTTCCTGAAGGAACAGGCGCGTTTCGCCGACATGGACGACTCGATGCTGCCGCCCGCGCAGGCTTCGGACAGTCAGCAGGCCTACGACGATTACGCCAGCGGTTCGAACGGCGCCACGGGGGCATCCGCCGCGCTGGGTTCGGGGATTGGCGGCGGGGAGTTCGATCTGACGCCCCGGGCGCTGGACGACGAGGCGCCGTTCTGAGTGGCGGCGCGATGCGGCCGAAAGGGAGCCCCTGCCACGCCGGAAGACGGGCGGGGATTATGTGAAACGAACTGATAAATTTCCGATATATGTTTGTCCGGACTTATGCGGGTGCGATCGTGGGGATCGACGCCGTGGCGGTGACCGTCGAGGTCAACATCGCGGGCGGCGGGCTCGGCATGTACCTGGTGGGACTGCCGGACAATGCCGTCAAGGAGAGCGAGCAGCGCATACGTGCGGCGTTCGAGAACTCGGGGGAGCGGATGTCCGGCCGCAAGGTGGTCGTGAGCCTCGCCCCGGCCGACCTGCGCAAGGAAGGCGCTTCGTTCGACCTGCCGATCGCCGTGGGGATACTCGCGGCGATGGGGCGCGTGGATGCCGGGGCGCTCGGCGGGACGATGTTCGCGGGCGAGCTGTCGCTCGACGGGACGCTGAAACCCGTGCGGGGCGTGCTGCCGATGGCCGTGCGGGCCCGCGGCGAAGGGTTGCGGAGGCTGGTGCTGCCGGCGGACAATGCCCGGGAGGCGGCCGTGGTGGAGGGTATCGACGTGCTGGGCGCCGGGAGCCTGAAGGAGGTGATGGCGCTGCTGAACGGCGAGGCTGAGATCGTGCCCGCCGTGCCCGGGGCGGCGGAGCCGTTCGAAGTCGCCGCGGGGCGATACGAGGAGGATTTCGCAGACGTGAAGGGACAGGCGCTCGCCAAGCGGGCGCTGGAGATCGCTGCGGCGGGAGGGCACAACGTGCTGATGATCGGCGCACCGGGTTCGGGAAAGACGATGCTGGCGCGGCGTATGCCGACGATCCTGCCGCCGCTGTCGCCCGGGGAGGCGCTGGAGACGACCAAGATACACTCCGTGGCCGGGAAGGCCGGGGTTGCCGGCGGGCTGATGGCGCGCAGGCCTTACAGGGCTCCGCACCACACCATCTCGCAGGTGGCGCTGATCGGCGGCGGGCAGTCGCCGCGGCCGGGCGAGGTGTCGCTGGCGCACAACGGGGTGCTGTTTCTCGACGAACTGCCCGAGTTCGGGCGCAGTGTGCTGGAGGTGTTGCGACAGCCGTTGGAAGAGAAGAAAATAACCGTGTCGCGGGCCAAATACAGCGTGGAATACCCGGCGAACTTTACGCTCGTGGCGGCGATGAACCCCTGTCCGTGCGGGTATTACAACCACCCGGCCCGGGAGTGCGTCTGCTCGCCGGGGTCGGTGCACCGCTACATGAGCCGGATTTCAGGGCCGCTGATGGACAGGATCGACATGCATGTCGAGGTGACGCCCGTCAGTGCGGCGGAGCTTTCGGCGGCGGCGCCCGGGGAGTCCAGCGCTGCGATTCGTGCGCGGGTCGTGCGGGCGCGGGAGGTGCAGGCCGCGCGGTTCCGCTGTGCGCAGGGGGTGCATACCAATGCGATGATGAATGCGGCCATGCTGCGCGAATACTGCCGCCCGGATGCCGCTTCGGCGGCGTTGCTGGAGCGGGCGATGGAACGGCTGAACCTTTCGGCGCGGGCTTACGACCGTATTCTGAAGGTGGCGCGTACGATCGCCGACCTGGCGGGGCGCGACACGGTCGCGGCGGCCGACGTGGCCGAGGCGATCAATTACCGGTCGCTGGATCGGGGTAACTGGGGGCGGTGATGAAAAAATGGCTGAAGACAATGGCATGGGCGGCGGCCGCCGGGGCGGTGCTGGCTACCGTGGCGGTATCCGCCGCCGGGTATGCCGTGCAGCGGGCGACAGACGGCCGGGTATACGCCTCGCCCGGGGAGGTGCCCGCCAACCGGGCGGGGTTGCTGCTCGGGACTTCGCGGACGGTGCGTTCGGGACGTCCGAATGCGTATTTCTACAACCGGGTCGATGCGGCCGCGGCACTGTATCATGCCGGCAAAGTGGAGTACTTGGTCATCAGCGGCGACAACGGCCGCAAGGGTTACAACGAGCCGCAGGACATGAAGGAGGCGCTCGTCGGGCGGGGCGTGCCGGCGGAGGCGATATACCTCGACTATGCCGGGTTCCGGACGTACGATTCGGTCGTCCGCATGGAAAAGATATTCGGGCAGGAGAGCTTCACGGTAATCTCGCAGGAGTTCCATAACCGCCGTGCGGTTTACATCGCGCAGGCGTTGGGGCTCGATGCCGTAGGGTACAATGCCGCAGACGTGGCGGCGTACGCTGGCATGAAGACCAGGCTCCGGGAAAAGCTGGCGCGGGTCAGGATGTTCATGGATTTATGGACGGGAAAAACCCCGAAATTCCTCGGGGAACCCGTCGAAATAGGAAAATAACGGGATATGAAGAAGATCATACTTTCGGGCGGCGGAACGGGCGGACATATCTATCCGGCCGTGGCGGTGGCCGAGGCGCTCAAGCGGCGGTTCGGCGGCGATGTGGAACTGTTGTTCGTCGGCGCCGAGGGCAAAATGGAGATGGAAAAGGTGCCGGCGCTGGGCTACCGCATCGTGGGCCTGCCGATTGCGGGGTTGCAGCGGCGCATGGACTGGCACAACCTCGCGGTGCCGCTGAAGGTGCTCCGGAGCATCCGGATGGCGAAAAAGACCATCCGCGATTTCGGGGCCGATGCGGTGGTGGGCTTCGGGGGCTACGCCAGCGCCCCGGTATTGTGGGCCGCACAGCGGCTGGGGGTACCGACCGTGATCCAGGAGCAGAACTCCTACGCGGGGCTGACGAACAAGATCCTGGCCCGGAGGGCGCAGCGGATCTGCGTCGCCTATGAGGGCATGGATCGGTTCTTCGCGCCCGGTAAGATCACGATGACGGGCAACCCCCTGCGGGGGCGTTTCTCGAAAGAGGGTGCCGACCGCGGCGAGGCGTTGGCCTATTACGGCTTTAGGGCGGAGCTCCCGGTGGTGCTGGTAGTGGGCGGGTCGCTCGGGACGCGGTCGCTCAACGAGATGATGAAGGCGTGGATACTCTCGCTCGGGGGCGCCGACGCTCCGGTGCAGGTGATCTGGCAGACGGGGAAATACTACGAGCGCGAGATGCAGGCGTTTCTGGCGGCGCACCCGACGGGGAATATCTGGCAGGGCGCTTTCATCGACCGCATGGACTACGCCTATGCGGCGGCCGACCTGGTCGTGTCGCGCAGCGGCGCCGGAACGGTCTCGGAGTTGTGTCTGGTGGCCAGGCCCGTGTTGTTCGTGCCTTCGCCCAACGTGGCCGAGGATCACCAGACGAAGAACGCCCGGGCGCTGGAGGCCAAGGGGGCTGCGGTGGTGGTGCCCGATGCCGAGGCCCGCACGCGGGCGATGGCGCGGGCGATGGAGCTGCTCGCCAACGGGGAGGCATTGCGCAGGATGAGCGAAAACCTCGAGAAGCTGGCGCGACCCGACGCGGCGGAGCGGATCGTGGATGAAATCGAAAAGGTAATGAAGTGACCGCACGGCCGTGAAGCCGCAGGGCGCAGGCGGCACCTGTCTTCACGGGACGGGCTGCACCTGCACGGCGGGCGGAGGTGTGAAAATCAAAAATCGAGCAGATGGAGTTTCAAAAAGTATATTTTCTGGGTATCGGCGGCATCGGCATGAGCGCCCTGGCCCGCTATTTCCTGCACGAGGGGAAAAAGGTGGCCGGCTACGACCGTACTCCTTCGCACCTGACGGACGAGTTGTCGGCCGAGGGGGCGGCGATCCATTTCGAGGACGACGTGCGGCTGATCCCCGCGGAGTTCCTCGACCCGGCGGCGACGATGGTGGTGTATACCCCGGCCGTGCCGCAGGAGCACGGCGAGTACCGCTATTTCGCCGACCACGGGTTCCGTATCGAGAAGCGCTCGCAGATGTTGGGGCACCTCGCCGAAGGCAAGTACGTGATGGCCGTGGCGGGGACGCACGGCAAGACTACGACGTCGACGCTCGTGGCATGGCTCAACCGCGCCCTGACGGGTGGCGGCAGTGCCTTTCTGGGCGGTATCTCGAAGAATTTCGGCGGCAACCTGGTGCTGGACGGCTGCGGGGTGCAGGGGATGCGCCCCCCCGCGGGGAAGGGATGCGCCGCTGCCGGATCACGCCTTCCGGGCGGGCGGCTGGCCGTCGAGGCCGACGAGTTCGACCGTTCGTTCCTGCGGCTCTATCCCGATGTGGCGGTGGTTACGTCGGCCGACGCCGACCACCTCGACATTTACGGGACGCACGAGGCGGTGAAGGAGGCTTTCGCGCAGTTCGTGCGGCAGATACGCCCCGGCGGATTCCTCGTCATCAAGCAAGGGGTCGACATTGTGGTGGACAATCCGCAGATTACGGTGTACCGCTATTCGTACGACGTGCCGTGCGACTTCTATGCCCGTAACGTGCAGCTGCTCGAGGGAGGCCATTACCGATATGACATCGTAGTGCCGGGCGGTGTGGTCGAAGGCTGCACGCTGGGCATTCCGGGCTGGGTCAACATTGAAAATTCGGTGGCGGCCGTGGCCTCGGTATGGTGCGCGGCCAGGGCCGAAGGGGTTGCGTTGGATGCGGACGCCCTGCGCGGGGCGCTGGCGTCGTTCTCGGGCGTGAAGCGCCGGTTCGAATTCTATGTCAACACCCCCAGGCAGGTCTACATGGACGATTACGCGCACCATCCGCGCGAACTGGCGGCGACACTGACCTCCGTGCAGAAGATGTTTCCGGGACGGCGCATTACGGCGCTGTTCCAGCCCCACCTCTACACCCGCACGCGCGACCTCTACGAAGAGTTCGCCGAGTCGCTGTCGCATGCCGACGAGGTGGTGCTGCTGCCGATTTACCCGGCGCGCGAGGAGCCGATCCCCGGCGTCACGTCGGAGCTCATCGCCCGGCACGTGGCCGTGCCGTGCCGCATCGTCGGCAGGGAGGCGCTGGCCGATACGGTCGCGGCGATGGATACGGACGTGGTGGTGAGCTTCGGGGCGGGCAATATCGACGCCTGCTGCGAGGCGCTGGCCGAAAAACTCGGAGCGAAAAGCTGACGTGCGATGAACCGCTACCTCCGATACGCATTGCTGGCCCTTTTGTGGAGTGCCGTGGCCGCATATATCCTCTATGCGGGCACCACGGCGCAGCGTCTGCGTGCCGCGAGGACGGTCTGCAAGGTCGAGATCGAGGTCGTCGACAGTTCGTCGATGGGTTATCTGGTGTCGGGGCGCATGGTGCGCGGGTGGATCGCGCAGAGCGGGATCAAGACGAAAGGCACGGCAGTTGATAAGGTGCCCTTGACGCAGATCGAGGAGATGATCGCCAGGAACGGGTTCGTGGAGCGGGTGGACGCCTATGTCTCCTATGACGGGGTGCTGCACGTGGATATCAGCCAGCGAAGGCCGCTCGTGCGGCTGCTGGTGAACGGCGTGGATTCGTACGTCACGGCGGAGGGCTATGTCTTCGCCGCGCCGCGGGCATCGTCGCTTTACGTGCCGGTCGTGACGGGCAGCTACCGCCCGCCGTTTCCTGCGGCGTATGAGGGCCCCGTGCGGGCGCATATCGACATCGAGTCGGCGAAGGTGGACAAACGGATCGCGGAGCTGGAGCGGGAGAAGTACCCGCTTTACAGACGCGAACTGCAGAACGACCGCAACCTGTCGGCGCTGCGCCGTATGCGGGTCAAGAAACAGTGGTGGCGGCTGGAAAGCTCGGCCGAGTTCGACAAACGGGTCGGCGAACTGCGCCGCCACAAGGTCGAAATGCGCCGCAAATACCGCTACGAGGCGCGTATGATCCAGCAGGGGATCGACCGTATCGCACGGCAGCAGGAGGCCGAGCGGCTGAAACAAAAAAAGTTGGAGAAAAGCTACGAAGATTTCATGAAACTCCTTACCTTTGTAGAGTTCGTCGAAGAGGACGATTTCTGGAGGTCGGAAGTGGTGCAGATTGCGGCTCGGACGACCCCCAGCGGAGCGTTGGAGGTGGAGCTGGTGCCGCGGAGCGGACGCCACACCATTCTTTTCGGGCGCATCGAGCAGGTGGAGCGTAAGTTCGACAAGTTGCTGCGCTTCTACCGCAACGGGTTGCAGAACATCGGCTGGGATGCGTACAGGACGATAGATATCAGATACAAGGATCAGGTGGTTTGCAAGAAATAAAAAGGAAATATACCGTGGAAAGAAAGAATTATACCGTTGCCGTCGACCTGGGCTCGTCGAACGTCGTGGTGGCTGTCGGCGAGAAGGCCGCCGAAGGGCAGATGGAGGTGGCGTCGATCGTGTCGAAGCCCGTTGAGGGGGTCAACGCGGGCAAGATCGAGAATATCGAACTGGTGAGCCGCGCCATCCGCGAAGCCATGTCCGAAGCCGAAGAGCAGCTGGGGATCCGGATCACGGAGGCCTATGCCGGTATTTCGGGCGATTTCGTGCGCTGTGCGCGCCATACGGATCATGTTTTCGTCTACGATCCCCAGAACGGCGTCAACCAGAAGGACGTCGACGCGCTGTTCGACCGCATGCGGAACGTGCAGGCGCCCGACGACGAGACCATCATGGAGCGTGTGCCCCAGAACTATGTGGTCGACGACAACCAGGAGGTCAAGAACCCCGTGGGGTCGTTCGGCAAGAAACTCTCGTCGACGTTCAACTTCATCCTTTGCCTGCGCACGCCGATGCAGCGGCTCGATATGGCGCTCAAGCGGCTCGGCATAAAGATGCTGGGCGTGACGTCGAACGCCATCGCCACGGCCGAGGCCGTGCTGCTGCCCGACGAGAAGGAGGAGGGCGTAGCGGTGGTCGACATCGGCGGCGGCGTGACGGACGTGGCGGTTTATTACCGCAATGTGGTGCGTTATATCGCCACGATCCCGATGGGGGCCATGGCCATCAACCGCGACATCCGCACGATGAGCGTGCCCGAGAAACATGTGGAAAGCCTCAAGCAGAAATACGGTTCGGCGGTGGCCGACCTGGCCCCGGAGGACAAACTGATTCGCGTCAACGGCCGCACGGCCCGCGAAGCGAAGGACATCCTGCTGCGCAACTTGGCGACGGTGATCGAAGCCCGTGCCACGGACATTGCGGAGTTCGTATTGCAGGAAATCCGGGATTCGGGGTATGCCGGCAAGCTGGCTTACGGCATTGTCCTGACGGGAGGTTCGGCCAAGCTGAAGGATGTGGACGAGTTGTTCCGCCGCGTGACGGGCATGGACGTGCGCATCGCATCGGCCGAAACCGGCGTTGCGGAGGAGTCGAGGGAAAAGGTCGTAGACCCGGCCTATGCCACGGCGGTCGGTATTTTGCTCAAGGGCGCCGAACAGGGTGCCTGCGCGGTGATCGAGCGTCCGGCCTCGCCGGCGTCCCGGTCTGCGGAACCCCGCCCGGGATTCCAGCCCCGGCAGCCCCAGGACGTACCCGAGTTCCGTCATATGCCGCGGTTCCAGCAGCCCGCACAGGGGCCGGCTTCCGCGGCGGCACAGCCTGCGTCCGATGAGGATGCCGCGGCAAGGGGGCAGGAGCGGGAAGATGAGCAGCTGAAGGCCCCCGTGATCGAACCCAAGCGCAAGCGCGACTGGGGGTCGATCTTCCAGAAGACCTTCGACAAGATCAACAAGAGCTTTACGGCCGCCGAGGACGAGGAGATTTGATCCTGGGGGGCTGAAACCGGCCTTTTAAACGGCCGGGCGTGAGGAGGATTTGCGGGCGTTCGCCCCGCGTGGGAATTAATCAGAAGAAAGGAGTAAAGAGATATGACAGACGAATTGATGTCGGAAATCAAAGCCCCGAAGACGGACGGGTCGATCATTATGGTGGTAGGTGTCGGCGGTGCCGGCGGGAATGCCGTGAACCATATGTGGAACCTGGGTATACGGGGCGTGACGTTCATGGTTTGCAATACCGACCAGCAGGCGTTGGACAAGAGTCCCGTGGAGCAGAAGATACGGCTCGGAGCCGAAGGTCTCGGTGCGGGGAACGACCCGGAGAACGGCCGCCGTGCCGCAGTCGAGTCGCTGCCTGAAATCCGCCAGCACCTCGAAGAGGCCGGGACTCGGATGCTGTTCATCACGGCCGGCATGGGCGGCGGTACGGGTACGGGCGCTTCGCCCGTCATCGCCAAGCTGGCCAAGGAGATGGGGCTGCTGACTGTGGCGATCGTTACCTCGCCGCTGGCCGTCGAGGGTAAGATCCGCTACGAACAGGCTTTCCGCGGGATCGAGGAACTGCGCCAGAATGTCGATTCGCTGCTGATTATCAACAATGAGAATATTCTCGAAATATACGGGCGCCTGTCGCTCAAGCAGGCGTTCGGCAAGGCCGACGACATCCTGTGTTCGGCGGCGAAGGGCATCGCCGAGATCATCACGGTCGAAAGCGACCTGGTGAACGTCGACTTCGCCGATGTGTCGAAGGTGATGCGCGATAGCGGCCGCGCGCATATGGCCGTGGCTACGGCCGAAGGCGACAACCGCGCCGAGACTGCAGCCGAGGCTTCGCTGCGTTCGCCGCTCCTGGATCACAACCTGATCTCGGGTGCGAAGAATATCCTGCTGAACATTTCGGTGTCGAACGCCGACTCGCTGATGTACGAGGAGGTGGTGCGCATTCTGGAGTATATCCAGGCGCATGCCAGCGTGCAGGACGACAACGGCGTGATACACAACGCCAATATTATCTGGGGTACGAGCGAGAAGCCCCAGCTGGGCAACGCCATCGAACTGGTGGTGGTGGCCACGGGGTTCTCGGGCGATGCGTCCGTCGACGTGATGAAGCAGATCATCCCCCCGGCGCGTATCACGGAACCGGTGAAGGAGCCTGTGGCTCCCGTGCTGGAGCCGATCAAGCCCGTTGCGCCGCCGCAGCGGCCGCCCGAGCAGGTGATGCTCGGCGCCAAGTCAACCCGCTACAACAACATCGAACTGCTGCTGGCCAAACCGGCCTACCAGTCGCGCAACTCGAAGTTCATCGTGCAGATGCCCGGCGGACGCAAGGAGGTGCTGCGCGAGGAGTCCGAAAACAGCCAGCAGGCTGCCGATTCGCAGGGCGGATCGCTTTTTGACTAACTAAATCCGCGCAAGTTTGGAGAGTACCGCTTCATGGATCGCATTCAACGGGTTTTCGGGCCATATCGCCGTGCTGTGCGCGGTGACGTTGGGACTGCTGTGCGTTTCAGCGCTCGTATCGGGGGCTGAAACTTCGTTTTTCTCCCTGTCGCATAAGGATATCCGCCGCCTGCAGACGCGCACGACCGCTTCGGCGGAGGCGGTGTTGCACTTGCTGACGAATGTCGACGTGCTGCTGGCGACGATTCTGGTGGTCAACAACCTGGTGAATATCTGCATCGTCATCCTCGTGTCGGGTATCATCGACTCGGTTTTTACGTTCCTGCGTTTCGAGTTCCTGTTCAAGACCGTACTGGTGACTTTCCTGCTGCTGCTGTTCGGCGAGATACTGCCCAAAGTATTGGCGCAGACCATGCCGGTGCGTTTCGCGCAGTTCGCGGCACGGCCGCTCAGGGTGTTGCGGTGGATTTTCTATCCGCTCTCCTACATCCTGGTGCGCACGAGCAGCCGCATCAGCGAAAAGGCGGCGCACAAGAGCGAGATTTCGCTCGACGAACTGGCCGACGCCGTGGATATGACCCAGAGTTCGAGCCCCGAGGAGCATGTGATGCTGTCGGGGATCGTCAACTTCGTGAATACCGAGGTGCAGGAGATCATGAAACCCCGCGTGGACATTACGGCGCTCTCGGTGACGGACGATTACGAGACCGTCAAGCAGACGATCATCCGGTCGGGTTTTTCGCGTATCCCGGTATACGAAGAGGATATCGACAATATCAGGGGGACGCTCTATGTCAAGGATCTGCTCCCCTATATCAACCACGGCAACGAATTCGGCTGGCAGCAGTTGGTGCGCAAGCCCTATTTCGTGCCCGAGCATAAGAAGATCAACGACCTGCTGGGCGACTTCCAGTCGAACAAGGTGCACATGGCGATCGTCGTCGACGAGTACGGTTCGACGCTGGGGCTGGTGTCGCTGGAAGATATTATCGAGGAGATCGTGGGCGAGATTTCGGACGAAAGCGATGCCGACGAGAGTTTCTTCACGCGTCTCGACGAGAAGAGTTACCTCTTCGACGGCAAGAGCCACCTGGGCGATTTCGAACGGGTGCTGGGAATCGACGAGGAGACCTTTGCCGACGTAAAGGGCGATGCCGAGACCCTCGCCGGGCTGATGCTCGAACTCAAACGCGACTTCCCCCGCAAGGGCGATGTCTTTACGTCGCACGACATCCGTTTTACGGTGCAGGAGATGGACGGGCACCGTGTCGATAAAATCCGTGTGGACTTGCAGTGAACGATGGGAAAGGCACTCTTCATAGAGCCGCCGATGGACGAGGCCGGAGTAGCCGGGTGGGTGACATCCGACGAATTGGCCGAGGCCGGGCGTTTTGTGCGGGAGGGCCGGCGCCGGGAATACCTCACGTGGCGAGCCGTCGTCCGCCGGGAACTGGGGGCGGATGTGCGGATTGCCTATGATGCCGCCGGGGCCCCGGTCGTCGACAGGGACGGGGTATACGTCGGGGTTTCGCACTGCAGGGGGCGTGTGGCCGTCTGTCTGTCCGATGTCCCCTGCGCGGTCGACATCGAGCCCGAGACGCGGGATTTCAGCCGTGCCGCGCCGCGTTACATGTCCCCCTCCGAGCTGGCGCTGTCCGGCGATCCGTTGCTGCCTGCCGCTGTCTGGTGCGCCAAGGAGGCGCTCTACAAATATGCCCGGCGCCCGGGGCTGGACTTGCTGCACGACCTGCGGGTGGAGGCGGTGGATTTTGCGGCTGGAACCGTTGTCGGGCGCATCGGCGGCGGGGAGGCGATCCGGCTCACGCTGCATCGTGCCGACGGGTTTATCACGGTATATACGGTATAGTTCCGGCGGGATTACCGCATGGGAAAGCCCCTCCTCGGGAGGGGCTTTCCCATATGTGTCCTGTTCGCGCGGCGCAGGCTCTTAGAAGGCTTCGGAGGCCGTGAAGAGGAAGGCCGAGGAGCGTTTGCGATCCCACGGCAGGTTTTGGTTGCCGTAGACGCCCCAGCCGTAGTCGAGGCGGATGTTCATCCGGTTCTTGAACTCGAACCGGTAGCCGCAGCCGAAGCTGTAAAGGGTGTTGTCCCAGCGGAATTTGTCGGTGCCCCAGACCTGTCCGCCGCCGATCCAGGCTACGACGCCGTGGCGGCGGTAGATTTTCTGGCGCAGCTCGATCTGCGTCTCGACGAGCCTTTTGTCGCGGTAGCGCCCTTCGTAGTAGCCGCGCATGCGTTCCATGCCGCCCATCTTGGCGTACATGTGCCACGAAGGGGTGCCGGCCGTGAAGTCGGCGTAGAGGTCGTAGGCGAAGATGGCGCCTTTCCAGAGTTTCCGGTAGAAGTCGAAGGTCAGGGTGAAGCGTCCGAAGTTGCGGCGCGTATTGCCCAGCCATTCGGGATACCACTTGGCTTCGGCCTTGATGAAGATGCCCCTCGAAGCGTTGAATGTCACGTCGCGCGTGTCGTATTGGGCGAAGAGGCCGAGGCTGGTGTTGAAGGCGTTCGGATTGTCGCCCGATTCGGTAATGTAATTCGAGAAGGGATCCTGCTTGGCCGGGTCGTAGCGCCCCTCCTGCCAGAGGGTGTAGAGTTCGCCCATCCTGCCACCCGGAACCGGCTTCCCGGCGTCTACGTCGGCTTTGACATTATTCATATAGGCGACCATGCCTGTGTCTTTGTACTTCGCCCCGGTGTAGTCGATGCCCCCGCTGACGCCGATGTAAAAGCGTCCGGCGAGCGCCGTGCAGTAGGAGATGCGGAAGATGCCCATCGTGGTGGTGAGCTCCTGTGCGTAGCCCTCCGCGCCGGCGTTGTAGCCCACGCCGTAGAAGGCCCCCGGAAAATAGACGAAGGCCCCGGCGTAGCTCAGGCGTTGTTTGTTGTGGTTGAAGATGTTGTCGCCCGAGAAGCGGAGCAGGACGAATTTTTCGGTCGTGACGTTGCCGTAGATCGAGATATTCGACGGGGCGGTCACGGAGTCCGTGCGGTCTATTCGGTAAAGCCCCGCCACGAGGAACCCGATGCCGAAGCCGACATCCGACGAATAGTTCGGGCCGGGGGCGATGCTCCAGTCGATTTTCTTTTCGAACGTACGGTCGATGTTCGAACGGCTGTAATAGTCGATGATGCGGCGTATGAAGCCTTTGCGTTGGGCGGGCGATGTGAGGGCTGCGGTGTCGGCGGGTTGTTTGGGGGAGCGGGCTGCGGCGCTTCCGATCTGGGACAGGGCTTCCTCGGTCGAGGGAAAGGAATCCATGTCCTTGTCGGGTTGCTGTCCTACGGCGGTATATGCTATCAGCAGCATGCAGACCGTTAAAATGGTTCTGTATCCCTTTTTCATTGATTGTTCGGTGAAAGGCGATCCAAAGATAGGAATTATTTTCCGTATGCGCAAAACGGCGGGCGGATGCCGGGGATGGACGCGGCTTTCCGGGATAAATGTTTATCTTTGCTGTAGCAACCCTCCCGTGTGCGGCTTTGCAGGCGGGGAGTCGGGTGCCTCTTTTACTGAATTTGACGATGCAGATAACCAGACCTGTCCCGGCCGCCGATCCCGTGGAATATACCGATGGTAGGGCGTTGACCGAAGGCGAAGAGATTGCCGGAGGCATTTTCCGCGGCATTGTTTTCCCGCACCTCGACCGGGAACATGTCTGGGTGCAGTCGTGTCTTTTCGCAGGCTGCCTTTTCCCGGCGTGCGTGTTGCGCGGATCGCATTTCACGGATGTGACCTTCCGGAACTGCGACCTGTCGAACGCCGACCTGACGGGGTGCAGTTTCCAGCGGGTGGAGTTCCTGGATTGCAAGCTCATGGGGACGAACCTCTCCGAAGCGACGATGCAGCATGTGGCCTTCGAGCGCTGCAAGGCGGAGTTCGCCAATTTCGCGCTGGGGCGCTTGCGTTTCGTGGCGCACAGTCAGGGAGTCATGCGGGGAGCCGTGTTCGACGAGTGCCGCCTGGAGAAGGCCTCCTTTTCGCGCTGCGACCTGACGCAGGGTGAATTCCGCGGCACGCGCCTGCGCGGGCTTTCGTTCGCGGATTCCGACATCCGGGGAATACGTGTCGGCGAGGTCGATTCGTTTGAATTAAAGGGTTTGAAGATCAATGCATTGCAGGCGGTTGACCTGGTGCGGCTGCTGGGGGTAGAGGTGGAGGAATAAGGGTTTATTCAAAAAATTTACATATTTCTTAAAAAATCTTAATAAAATATTTGGAAGTTTGCTTTTGCCGTAGTACTTTTGCCTCGTCTTAAATGATAAAATATTTTAAGAATTATTTAAAATTATTTAGTATGAAAGCAAGGATCAATGAGTGGTTACGCACCGCCCTGATTATGTTGGGAGAGAGCATCAAACTGCGCGAGATGTAATATCTCCCTTTTATTTTCGGAAAAGAGTTAAAACTTCGATATACGAAAGCGGCCCGACTGTCAAAGTCAGGCCGCTTTTCGTTTCGGACTCCCCGCCGCTTGGCGGCAGGGGCTTCTCCGGGGCTGTTGTCGTTGCGCCCGGGTTATTTGATGCCCAGCTTCCTGGCGATCTCTTTGGGCAGGGCGTGCTTGTTGACCATGACCGAGGTTGTCTTGTAAGCGACGAACGGGCGCGAGAAATACCAGAATCCGTCGTAGGGCGGACGTACGTCCCATGAATTCTGCACCTTGTAGTAGTGGTTGCCTGCCTGGTCGGTGGCCGTACCCATGATGACCATGCCGTGGTCGTCGGTGGTTCCGTAGTTGTCGAAAGCCTCCTGGCGCATCTCCTGGGTGATGGCGAGCTCCTTGCCCGGCTTGTCGAACTTGTAGAGTGCGTCATCCTTCTCCTTCTGGGTCAGTTTTCCCCAGCGCTCGGCTTCGGTGCCGCCCATGCCTTCGAGGTCGGCGGCCGGTACGATACCGATCGCCTTGGTGCGGCTGAATCCCTTTTCGCTTACGTCGGTGCCCCACGCGACGGGATACCCGTTTTCCAGTGCATTGTCCACGACGGCCATCATTTCGTCGAGCGGAAGGTTGTAGACCGTGCCCCACATCCAGTTATCGGGCACCTCGATGATGAACTGCGTATAGAAGGGGTGGTGTGTGAACGAACTGATGTCGATATAGTCGTCGATGTCGATCGGCAGCGAGTCGGCGAACGTCCGGGGCGTGTATTCCTTGCCCTGATAGGTGAAGGTCTCGGGCATCGGGCCGAAATATTCGTCCAGGATGGCGTTGAAACCCCGTTTCCAAGCCGTCGAGAGCGGCTTGTTCGAAGATTTGGTGCTGGCCTCCATCACTGCGTCGAGGTAGGCTTTCAGCACGCGCGAGAGTTCGTGGAAATCGGCTTTCTCGGTGCCGTAGTTGAAGCCCGGGTAGGCTTCGAACGGGACGATGCCGTAGTTGCGGATGCCTTCCGTCACGTCGCGCGAGGCCCCGCCTTCGGCGAAGTTGATCTCGCCGTGCATGCGGATGTATTTCACGGCTTTCTCCATGAACGTATGGCGGACGATCCACATTTCGGAGAGGTGCACGGGGGCGCCTCCCGCACGCAGGATTTCCCCTTCGAGGAACGAAAGGGTCGAGTAGCACCAGCAGGTGCCGCTACGGCTCTGATCCTTGACCGGGGTCATGGGGATAAGTTTGACGTCGGTGAACCGGTAGCCTTCGGCGGCGGTCGTGTCGGGTGTCTGTGCCGCAGCCGCAAGTGCGGCGCAGAAGGCAACGAGGGTCAGCAGGAGTTTCTTCATTGCTTTAGGGTTTAGGTTGTGGGTGTTGCTATTTTTTCGAGTCGGCGACGATCTTCAGACAGTCGTCGAGCGTGAGCTCTTCGGGTTTGCTGCCCTTGGGCAAGCGGTAGTTCTTGCCCTTGTAGGCGATGTAGGCCCCGTAACGGCCGTTCTTGACCAGCATGTCGGGCTCTTCGGGGAAGCTCCGCAGCGGAGTGTTGGCCGCGGCGGCCGCCGCCTGCTGGGCATGGACGATCTCCACGGCCCGCTCGTAGGTAAGCGTGTAGGGGTCGTCGCCCTTCTGCAGCGATGCGAACGATTTGCCGTGGCGCACGTAGGGCCCGTATTTGCCGATGCCCACCGAGAGCTCTTCGCCGTCGAGCTGGCCCAGGTCGCGGGGCAGCGCGAAGAGCGCCAACGCCTCCTCTAGCGTGATCGACTCAATTAGCTGGCCCTTTTTGAGCGAGGCGAAGCGGCCTTTCTGCCCCTCCTCGCCTTCGATCTCGACCATCGGGCCGTAGCGGCCGATGCGTGCCTTGACGATATGCCCCGTCTTGGGGTCGTTGCCCAGGATGCGTGCCTGGCTCTTCTTGTCGGTCTGCGTGCCGATGGCGGTGTCGACCATCTGGTGGAAGGGGCCGTAGAAATCGTGGATCATCTTCACCCACGTGATGTCGCCGTCGGCGATGCGGTCGAATTCCTTTTCGACGCTGGCCGTGAAGTTATAGTCCATGATCGGCTTGAACTGCGTTTCGAGGTAGTCGTTGACGACCATGCCGATGTCCGTCGGCGAAAGGCGGTTCTTCTCCTTGCCGTAGCTTTCCGAGAGGTTTTTCGTGGCGAGCTTGTCGCCCGTGAGGGTCATTTGCACGTAGTTGCGTTTCTGCCCCTCCCTGTTTTGCTTGACCACGTAGCCGCGGTTGATGATCGTCGTGATGGTCGGCGCGTAGGTCGAGGGGCGTCCGATGCCCAGCTCTTCGAGGCGCTTGACCAGCGAGGCTTCGTTGTAACGTGCCGGGGCCTGCGTGAAGCGTTCCGTGGCGGTGATCTGCATCGAAAGCAGTTCGTCGCCCTGTGCCATTTTGGGGAGCAGCCCTTCGCCGCTTTCGGCGGCCTGGTCGTCGTCCGTGGATTCGGAGTAGAGGCGCAGGAAGCCGTCGAAGCGGACGACTTCGCCCGTGGCGACGAATTGCTGCGACGACCCCGACATGTCGATCACAATGGTTGTGCGGTCGAGTTCGGCGCAGACCATCTGCGAGGCTACGGTGCGCTTCCAGATCAGGTCGTAGAGTTTCTTTTCGGCCGGGGTGCCCTCGATTGACTGCCGGTCAATATACGACGGGCGGATGGCTTCGTGCGCCTCCTGGGCACCCTTGGTCTTGGTCTTGTAGTTATGCCACGACGAATATTTTTCGCCGTAGAGTTTCGTGATCTCCTCCTTGCACTGGGCCAGTGCCTGTTGCGAGAGGTTTACCGAGTCGGTACGCATGTAGGTGATGAGACCCTGCTCGTAGAGGTGCTGGGCGACGGACATCGTCTGCGAAACGGACATGCCCAGCTTGCGGCCCGCCTCCTGCTGGAGCGTCGAGGTCGTGAAGGGCGGCGCCGGGAAACGCTGTGCGGGTTTCTCTTCGGCTTTCGACACGGTGAAAGTGGCGCCGATGCAACTGCGGAGGAATGCCTCGGCCTCGGCCTGCGTTTCGAAGCGCGACGAGAGTTCGGCCTTGAAGAGGGTCTTTTCGGGGTCGTTGGCCGCGTAGAACTGTGCCACGACGCGGAAATAGGGTGCCGAGCGGAAGGCGATGATCTCGCGCTCGCGCTCGACGATCAGCCGTACGGCGACGCTCTGCACGCGGCCGGCCGAAAGCGACGGCCGCACTTTCTTCCACAGCACGGGCGAAAGCTCGAAACCGACCAGGCGGTCGAGGATACGGCGTGCCTGCTGTGCGTTGACCAGATCCATGTTGACCGTGCGGGGGTTCTCGATGGCTTCGAGGATCGCCCGCTTGGTGATTTCGTGGAAGACGATGCGCTTGGTCTGGTCGACGGGGAGCCCCAACACTTCGGTCAGGTGCCATGCGATGGCTTCTCCTTCGCGGTCTTCATCGGACGCCAGCCATACGGTCTTGCTCTTGGCCAGCTTGGTCAGTTCGTCCACCACTTTCTTCTTGTCGCCCGGGATTTCATAGACGGGCCTGAACTCGTCGTCGATATTGATGCCCAGGTCTTTTTTCGACAGGTCGCGGATGTGTCCGAAACTCGACTTGACGATATAGTCCTTGCCGAGGAACTTCTCGATGGTTTTGGCCTTGGCGGGGGACTCGACGATTACTAAATTTTCCTGCATGCGTTCTTTATGGCTTTTCTGAAATGCGAAAACCTAAGCATGAGTACTTAGGTTTCGCATTCCGTGCTGTTGATCCTTTATTTGACCAGGGTATAGGCGATGTCGATCTTGATCGGGGCATCCTCCTTGGTCAGCGACCCGTCCGAGGGCGTCATACCCTGCATCACACTGTAATTCTGGGTGTAGAGACCGTATGCCTCGGGCCCCATGTACATAGTCCTGGTTTTGATTCTCTCCGCGATCTCTTCCCACGGGGCGTTCTCGCCCAGCTCCTCCACGGCCTCCTGGTAGTAGTTCCACATGCTCTGCACATGGCCCGTGATGTCCATCACGTAGCAGCCCCGGCTGCGGTTGATGTAACCGCCGTAGGTCAGCGTCGTGCTGTAGGTCTTCTCGTAGGCATAGGCGTAGTCGGTGATGCCCGAGAGCTTTTTGTAATTGGTATAGAGGCCCAGGCGGCTCTGCGAGGCGTCCATCTGTTCGATCATGTGCTTCACGTCGGTCAGGTTCTGCCAGTCGTAGTTGCTGCCCGCGAAATAGACCGACATCCGGGCCTGGTTGATGGCCAGGGTATTGAACTCCTTGGCGGAAGCGGCGTTCTCGTCCTTGATGATCTGCGCCAGCTGCCTGAAGAACTCCTCGGTGAAAGTCATTTCCGTTACGACGCCGCCCATGCCCTCGACGTAGACCTGCTTGCTGAGCGGACGGTTCTCGTTGGTCTCGACCGCATCCGCAATGTCGAACCTCTGCGGAGAAGTGGCTTTCGAGTAGTCGTGGCGGATGGTGTTGACCGACACGTTGCCGTAGTCGACCGAAGAGTCGTAGAAAATGTAGGGGATCGAAATCGTGTCGGCGATCAGCGTAGGGTCGCTCTCCAGGCGGTTACGCCCGTAGATCGCGAAGCCCGAAGCGTCGAGCGACGTGGCGTAGATGTTGCCCTTGTTGGGGGTCGTCTGGTCGACGGCCGGGACGATGTAAAGCCCCTTGAACTCGGCGACCCACTGTTCGAGGCTGTCGAGGCTGTAAATCGAATAGTCGCCCTTGTACGTGCCCTCCTGAAGCATCAGGCGGTTGATGAATTCCCGTCCCTTCTGGGTCGGTTTCATGGTGGCGTACGTGGTGGCGGAACCCGTCTCCTTTCCGTCGGGGAAGGTGAACGTGAAGAGCACGTCGTCGCCTACGACACCCGCCTTGACGGGGTCGAAATTGAGGTAGAAGGTCGTGTCGCGCTCGGACTTTCCGCTTTCGACGGGTTTCTCGGTCAGGTATTTGTTGCTGACGACCTCGTATACGTTGTACTCCTGCGAGGTGAGCGTGTCGCTGCCGTAGCTGGAGATGGAAAGCAGGATGATCGCCGAGTCGAGGATCGGGCGGAACCCGAAATAGCCCGAGTCGATTTCATAGGGGACGTATTGCGTGAGGAACCCTGCCGTGCGCAGTCCGAACGTATCGCTGAGCATCGAACCCATGTACCCGTAGGTGAGGTTCGACGTGATGAGCGAGTCGGTCTGGTAAAGCCGCGTCTCGACATAGCGCCTGGGGTTGAGATCCCCCTTCAGCGTCAGGGCGCCGAAGGTCTCGTAACCCGCTTTCATCTGCTGGTTGTCCGGCACGAGGTTCGACCCCAGTGTGTCGTCGACCTTGGTGCAGCCCGCGAATGTCATCGCAGCGACGGCCGTCATAACGGCGGCGGCGCGGAGCAAACGGCGGAAATTATTGAATCGCTTCATAGAATCGGTTGTAATTATCGAAAAAGTCCGCTGCCTCGGGCGACTGGTATTCGAGCATCGGCTTCCCGCTCGCACGGGCGATTTCCAATACCCTGGGGTCGGCATCTGCGGAAGCTGCGACCACACCGTCGGCATATTCCATAACGAAGCGGCAGAGGTTTTCGTATGACGGGACGTCGAGAATTGAGAGATTTTTATCCTTGACCCCCTCGCCGGCGATCTTCGCGGCGAAGCCCTTGTCCAGTTCCCCGGGGAAGCCGTCGGCATAGAGCGAAACGACGATTTTCACGTCGCGGAAAATCGGGTCGTCGGCGAAAATGCGCTTCAGGTAGACCGGGATCACTCCCGAGAACCAGCCGTGGCAATGGACTACGGTCGGCGTCCAGCGCAGTTTCTTGACCGTCTCCAGCACGCCGCGGGCGAAAAAGATGGCCCGTTCGTCGTTGTCGGGGAATTCCGCACCTTCGCTGTCGGTCAGCACGGCCTTGCGCGAGAAATAGTCGTCGTTGTCGATGAAATAGATCTGCACGCGCGCCGCGGGGATCGAGGCGACCTTGATGATGAGCTGGTGGTCGTTGTCGTCGATGATGAGGTTCATGCCCGAAAGACGTATTACCTCGTGGAGCTGGTGCCGGCGTTCGTTGATACAGCCGTAGCGCGGCATGAAGGTACGGATTTCGTTCCCACGCTCCTGCATCGCCTGCGTGAGAGCGCGGCAAAGTCCGGAAGCCTCCGTCTCTGGAAGATAGGGTGTAATCTCCTGACAGACGTACAGAATCTTATTTGCCATGGTTCGAGTATTTGATCTTTCGAGGTCTATTGTGCAAAGATAGTGAAAAAATCTTAAAGAATGAGCATCGCGTCGCCGTAAGTGCCGAATCGGTACCCTTCTTCCTTGGCTATCTTATAGGCGTTCATGATCGTTTCGTAGCCGCCGAACGCCGCAACCATCATCAGCTGGGTGGAGTAAGGCAGGTGGAAATTGGTCACCATGGCGTCGGCCACCGTGAACTCGTAGGGCGCGAAGATGAACTTGTTCGTCCATCCTTCCATCGGCTTGATCATGCCGTTGGTCGAGACAGCCGTTTCGAGGGTGCGCATGACGGTCGTGCCGATGGCTGCGACCTTGTGCCCGTTGCGCTTGGCTTCGTTCACCGTCCCGGCAGCCTCTTCGGTCACGAAGAACTGTTCGGAGTCCATCTTGTGCTTCGAGAGGTCTTCGACGTCGACCGTACGGAAGTTGCCCAGCCCGACGTGCAGCGTGACGAACGCACGGTCGATGCCCTTGATCTCCATGCGCTTCATCAGGTGCTTCGAGAAGTGCATGCCGGCCGTCGGGGCGGCAACGGCGCCTTCGTGCTCGGCGAAGATCGTCTGGTAGCGCTCGGCGTCCTCGGGTTCGACCTTGTCGCGCACCCATTTGGGCAGCGGTGTCTCGCCCAGGCTGAAAAGCGTCTGCTTGAACTCCTCGTAGGAGCCGTCGAACAGGAAGCGCAGCGTGCGCCCGCGCGAGGTCGTATTGTCGATCACCTCGGCCACCAGCAGGTCGTCATCGCCGAAGTAGAGTTTGTTGCCGATGCGGATCTTGCGGGCCGGGTCGACCAGCACGTCCCAGAGCCGCAGTTCGCGGTTCAGTTCGCGCAGCAGGAAAATCTCGATCTCGGCACCCGTCTTCTCCTTGTTGCCGTAGAGGCGTGCTGGGAAGACTTTGGTGTCGTTGAATACGAAGAGGTCTTTTTCGTCGAAGTATTCGATGATGTCTTTGAAAATACGGTGTTCGATAGTGCCTTTGGCGCGGTCGATGACCATCAGGCGCGAATCGTCCCGGTTTTCCGTCGGGTGTTTCGCCAGCATTTCGGGGGCGAAATCATACCCGTATTGCGATAATTTCATAGGTGGAATACTCTATTTTACGTTCGAAATAAACAACACAGATTAATTTCTATACGCAAAAAAGCCTATTTTGTTTCAAGTTCCTGCAATTTTTTTAGAAAATCATCGAGGCTGTGGGCGTTTTCGACCCTGAAGCCGCCGCTGCGCGTCCGGCAAAGGGAAGTCAGGTGCGCGCCGCTTTCGAGCGCCTGCCCGATTTCGTGGGCCAGCGAACGGATGTAGGTGCCCTTGCTGCATCGTACGCGGATGCGGATGCGCGGCAGGTCGTACTCTTCGAGCTGCATTTCGTAGATGTGGACGAGCGCCTTGCGCATTTCGACCTCCTCGCCCGCTCGAGCCAGTTCGTAGGCCCGCATGCCGTCGATCTTTTTGGCCGAATAGACCGGCGGAGACTGGAGGCGTTCGCCCGAGAGTGCGGCGAGGGCTTCGAGTACCTTCCCGCGCGTGATGTGCTGCGTGGGGAAGGTCGCGTCGACGGGATGTTCGAGGTCGTAGCTGGGGGTCGTGGCACCCAGCATGACGTCGGCCACGTACTCCTTCTCCTCGGCCTGCAGGGCGTCGACCATCTTGGTGGCGCGGCCGATGCAGACCAAAAGGACGCCCGTGGCCAGCGGGTCGAGCGTGCCCGCGTGGCCGACCTTGATCTTGCGGTAGCCGAGCCTGCGGAGCGCGGACTTGATCTTGCGTACGACGTCGGTGGACGTCCAGCTCAGGGGCTTGTCGATGACGGCGATGTAGCCCTCCTCGAAGTTGAGGCCCCGCAGGTCGAGTGTCTCCTTCATCAGCAGAAATAGCTTAGGATGGATACCAGGCCGGCCAGCGCGCAGTAGAGCGAGAACCAGATGAGCTTGCCCCGCTTGACGATCTCGATCATGAATTTGCAGGCCAGGCACCCCGTGATGAACGAGGCTGCGAACCCGGCGGCGAGCGTGCCCGTGGCGATGCCGGCCGTGAGATCGCCGCTTGCGGCTTCGAGCAGCGTTTCGCCCAGGATCGGCGCCAGCACCATCAGGAACGAGAATTGTGCCACGGCGGCCTTTTTGTTGCCCAGCAACAGTCCGGTGGCGATGGTCGTCCCCGAACGCGATAGCCCCGGCATGGCGGCGCAGGCCTGCGCCAGGCCGATGATCAGGGCGTCGCGGTAGGAGATGGTCTCCTTCTGGCGCGGCTTGGCGTAGTAGGCGAAAGCCAGCAGCGTCGCGGTAAGCAGCAGCATGGCGCCCACGATCACCAGGATGTAGGGGGCGTCGAGCATGGCGTTGATCCGGTCTTTGAAGAGGAAGCCGATGACCCCGATGGGGATCATCGAAAGTACGAGCTTCAGCACGTAGGCCTGCTCGGCGTTGAAGCGGCGCGAAAAGAGCCCCTTCAGGAGGCGCCAGACCTCGCTCCAGAGCACCACGATGGTGCTCAGTACGGTGGCGGCGTGGAGCGCCACGTCGAACGTGAGGTTTTCTTCCAGTTCCACGCCGAGCAGCTCCTTGGCGATCTGCAGGTGGCCGCTGCTCGACACGGGCAGGAATTCCGTAATGCCCTGCACGATACCGAGCAGGATGGCTTGTAAGGTGTCCATAACTGATTTAAGCGGGTATATCTCCTGTGCCGTCGCGCCGCACCGGGAGTCCCGGTGCGGGGGCGCGCTGTGCCTCGGCCGGAACGGGCCGCCGGAGGCCGGGCGCCGGGACGGCCGGGCGGATTATTTTTCGAAGCGTTTCATGATGGCGTAGATCTCGATGACGAAACCGCCGATGACCAGGATCGGGGCCAGCGTGATGCGGCGCCACGAGAACATGGCGTAGTTGAATTCGTCGGGCGAATCGCTGCCGCCGCCGGCCATCAGCACGAAGCCCAGGAGGATGACGGCGAACCCGACGGCCAGCAGAATGTAGTTGCGGCGGGTCAGGGGCATACGGGGATTTTCCTGTTCCGGAGGGGTGTTATTGGCTTTTTTCATTTAATAAAGGTATATCTTGTTCGACTTCATGTTGATGAATTTGTTCAGCGCGAGGATCGTGAAAAGCCCCGAGATTACGATGCCCCCGGCAATCATCGCGCCGAGGATGATGGCGACCTTGCCCGCCTCGGCGATCGTCAGCAGTTCGGGGACGGCTTCGTTGAGCCCGTAGACCGAAAGCCCGAACAGCAGCGAGGCTCCCAGTCCGGCCAGGATGCCCTGCGTGATGCTGCTGCCGAGGAAGGGCTTCATGATGAACCACTTGGTGGCGCCGACGAGTTTCATGGTATTGATCAGGTAGCGCTTCGAGAAGATGGCCAGCCGGATGGTGTTGCCCAGCAGGATCAGCGAAATGACGAGCAGCGCCCCGCCGAAGAGCACCAGCACCAGCCGGATTTTGCCTACCGTGGCGTGCAGCCGTTCGGCCATCAGCGCCGGGTAGCTCACCCGTTCGACCCCCGCGATCTTCGAGATGCCGGCGATGAAGCCGTCGAGCAGCTCCTTGTCGGCCGAGGCGGCCGTGAGGGTCAGCTCGAACGAGTCGAGCAGCGGGTTTTCGTCCAGGATTTCCTCGAATTCGCTGGCGAACATCTTGCGGAACTCGGCGTCCTCGATCTTCTCCTCCTTGCCGACGTAGGCGATCGTCGCCACGAGGTCTTCGGCCGTGAGCTGCCGGTTGACTGCGTCCTTCTGTTCGTCCGAAAGCCCGTTTTCCAGCTCCACGGTCACGGCGATGCTCTCCTGCAGGGTGTCGGCGACCTTCATCGCCGCGACCATCAGGTAGCCCACCGAGCCCAGCAGGAACAACACGAGCGTGATGCTCACCGTCGATACGATGTAGGAGTTGCGGACTTTCCGCTTCAGTCGCTTGTCGTCTTTCATAGCCGAAATGCTTTTTCGACGGCTCTTTTCCGTCGTCCGATTCATTCACGGCGTTTCGCCGTGTTTATAAGTCTGACCCACCCCTAAACCCCCGCCTCGGCGGGGGTTTGTCCTGGCGGGATTCGTATGTTATTCGTCCGGATTATTCTCTTTCCTCTTTTGTCGAATCCAATAAACAATTGCAGCGGCAGCTCCGAGCAGGATCACGAGCGACGAGACGAGCGTCACGGCTTCGGCCGCCGTCCATCCCGGGGCGCGGAATTTCCATTCGACGGTATGTTGCCCGGCAGGCAGCCTCATGGCGCGGAGCACGTAGTCGGCCCGGAAACAGGGGGCTTCCGCGCCGTCGACGTAGGCCGTCCAGCCGTAGGGGTAGAAGATCTCGGAGAATACCGCCACGCTCTCTGCGGGGGCGGTGTATTCGTACTTGAGGTAGTTGGGACGGTATTCCGTGAGGGCGATGGTGCGTACGGCCGCCGTGTCGGCGGGGGACGCCGTCCAGCCCTGCGTGTACGGCTTGTCTTTTTCTGCGATTACGGCGGTTCGTTTCAGGTCGGTTTCCCCGAGCAGGTCGATCTCCTGTTGCGGACTCCCCGCCACGGCGATCGTGTCGACGAACCAGGCGGCGCCGTTGGCTGTCGGGCGGAGCACCGCTTCGGGCTGTCCGCCGTCGCCTGGCACGATCAGGTAGCGCGTGTTGAGCATGTCCAGAACGGCGTCGTTGCGGTAGCTCAGGTAGCGGTCGATCAGATCCTGGTAACGGGCCAGCTTGGCGCCGTGGTAGCCGCCTACGGAGCGGTGGAAATAGGAGGTCGTAGCGTCCTGGAAGGGGCTGACCGTGAGGTTGAAGACGCGGAACCCCGGCTCCTTGTCGGCCATGATCGCCTTGTCGGCGGCCGTGGCCGTGACCTGGTGCTGGCGCGCCGAAATGAAGTTGTCGTGCGAAATGAACCGCAAGTCGACCGGCACCAGGTCGAGCAGCATCACGGCGGCGAGCAGTGCCGTGAGCACGTATTTGTTGATCCGGCGCAGGGCGAACAGCGCTACGCCGCCCGCTGCGAGCAGGATCATCAGCAGCGAGCGCCATGCGTCGGCCTGCATCATGGAGGCGCGTTCGGCAGCCATGGCATTGCCCGTGGCGATGCCCATTTCGGCATCCATGCCGCGCTGGAGGTAATCCTGCATGTTGTTGGCCTCGAACAACTGGCGGAACTGTTCGGTCATCATCCCGGTGCTTTCCGCGCGGCCGAAATCGAAGAACGCGCTGCCGGCGACGGCCAGCAACAAACAGAGCCCGCCCGTGACGCCCGCGGCCCATGCCAGCGCCCGCAGCAGCCTCTGGCGCGGGATCTCCCCGCGCCACAGCCGCATGAGTGCCAGTGCTCCCAGCAGCGGCACGGCCCATTGGACGACGACGAGCGCCATCGAGACGGTGCGGAACTTGTTATAGCCGGGCAGCAGGTCGAAGGCCAGTTCGGTGAACCACATCAGGTTGCGTCCCCATGCCAGCAGGAGCATCAGCACCGAGACGGCGACGATCCACCATTTGTTGCGTCCGCGTGCCAGGGCGATGCCCAGCGCTGCGAGGAAAATGGTCGCGGCGCCCAGGTAGGTCGGGCCGCCGGTGTAGGGCTGGCTGCCCCAGTAGGCCGGCAACTGTTGTGCGGCGCCGCGCAGCCCGTATTCGTTCAGCACGGCCGCCACCTCGCCGTCGGGCGAGAAGGTCGTGGCCGATTCGCGCCCCATGAAGTCGGGGATCAGCAGGTTCAGGCTCTCCGTGCGGCCGTAGCTCCAGGCCGTGGCGTAGTCGAGCGTCAGCCCGTCCTGCGAAGTCTCGGAGGTCGAGGCCAGTTCGGAGCCGCCGCGCATGGTCTCTTTGGAGTGGCTGGCGGTGTACCACAGGGGCGAGAAATTCGACCCTGCGGCGAGTATGCCTGCGGCGGCGAGTACCGCCGTGCGTTTCCAGAAGTCCCCGAGGTGTTTCTCCCTGAAGGCCGCGATCCCCTCGCTGATCCAGAAGGCGGACATGGCCAGGAGGAAATAGTAGGTGATCTGCGGGTGGTTGGCGCCGATTTCGAGCGACGCCGTGAGCGCCGTGAGCGCACCGCCCGCCCACATGTTTCCCCGCAGGGTCATCCACGCACCGCCCATCATCAGCGGGGCATAGACCAGCGCCCACATCTTGGTGATGTGCCCGGCGCCTATGATCAGCAGGAAATAGGTCGAGAGCCCGTAGGCCAGCGCCGGGACGATGCCGACCCAGGGGTCGACGCCGAAGACGAGCAGCATCAGCCACATGGCAGTCATGGCGAAGAAGAGGAAGGCCGCGGGCGTGTCGATGAGTTTCACGACCTGTCCCACGGTGCGCTTGACGATCTGCGCGGGGTAGGCCACGTTGATCAAAAAGGCGGGCATGCCGCCGAACATGCCGCCCGTCCACTGGGGGTCTTCGCCCGTGGCCGCGCGCATGTCGCTGATGTCCTTTGCCATGCCTTCGTACTGCACCACGTCGTGCTGGGGCAGTACTTCGCCGCGGAATTGCGGGGCGAAATAGGCCGCGCTCACCACGAAGAAGACGACGAGCGCCGCCGCTGCCGGCGCCAGCCGGCGTATGATCGTTTTCGAAAAATCCATTTTCCCTGTCGTTAACCGTTGCCAAGGATAGTGCAGGGCGGGAGAAGTGCCGAATTTGTTCGGGCATTCCCGGGCTGCAGCCTGTCCCGGTGAAAGATCCAAGTTTCGCAAAGGTACGAAAAAACATTTACTTGACGAGTCGCGATTGCGAAAAATCACTATCTTTGCCAAAGATATGCGGCGACCCGGTGTGCGGGATGTCCGGATTATCCGGGCCCGTCCCGGGCGATGTTGCGTCCGTTGCCGCTGGGTTAAGTTTGTTTTATGATTACACTCGATACGATCCGCAAACCTGTGACTGCGGAACTGGAGGCGTTCGACGGGTTCGTCGACCGTCAGTTTACGGCCGAAGGGGAATTGCTTGCCGACATGCTGCGTTATGCGCTTTCCTCGCGCGGGAAGGGCATACGTCCGCTGTTGGTGATGCTGTCGGCGGCGATGAACTCCCCGGTGGAGGGTGCGGCCAAAGGGCGGAGGGTGCATCTGGCCGCGATGCTCGTGGAGATGATCCACGTGGCGTCGCTGATCCACGACGACGTGATCGACGAGTCGGATACGCGGCGGGGCCGCCCGTCGGCCAATGCCCGCTGGCAGTCGCACAAGGCGGTGATACTGGGCGACTTCATCCTTGCGAGGAACATGAATATCGGCCTTTCGAGCGGCCAGTTCGACCTGGTGACGCATGTATGCGGTTCGATGGCGGCGTTGTGCGAGGGCGAGGTGTTGCAGAGCGAGTGTGCCGAGAAGCACACCATGACGCGCCAGGCGTACCTCGACATTATTTATAAAAAGACCGCATGCCTGATCGGGGTCAGCGCATCGGCCGGGGCGATGGCCGTGGGTGCCCCGCGCGAGAAGGTGGCGCTGATGCGCCGTTTCGGCGAGGCGATCGGCATGGCGTTCCAGATACAGGACGACATCCTCGACTACATGCGTACGGCGCATACGGGCAAACCTGCCAACAACGACCTGCGCGAGGGGAAGATCACCCTGCCGCTGTTAGCGGTGCTGGACAAGGCGACTCCCGAACGCCGTGCCGAGTTGCTCGGGCGGCTGGCCGGCTGCCGCGAGGAGGAGGAATCGGTGGAGTATTTGCAGAATACGGTCGAGAACGAGGGCGGGCTGGCTTTTGCCGCCGAAGTGATGCGCAGCTACGTAGCGCGGGCCGTCGAGATGCTCTCCGAATACGAGCCCTCGGAGTACCGTACGGCGCTCGTTAACCTTTGCGCCTACATCGCCGAGAGGGACAGATAACCGCGAAACTCATTAACCTAAATTCAGATAAAATCGTATGGAACAGAAAAAAAATTACACGCTGCCCATCATCATGATGTTCTTGCTCTTCGCAATGATCTCATTCGTGACGGGGCTTTCGAATCCGCTGGGCGTAATTGTCAAGAACCAGTTCGCCGTGGCGAACTGGATGTCGCAGCTGGGCAATTTCGCCAACTTCATCGCCTATGCGGTGATGGGGATTCCGGCCGGTATGATGCTCAAGCGCATCGGCTACAAGAAGACGGCGCTTGCGGCCGTGGCAATCGGTTTCGTCGGCGTGGGTATCCAGTATCTTTCGGGCGAAGCGGGCAGTTTCCCGATTTACCTGATCGGCGCATTCGTCTCGGGCTTCTCGATGTGTATGCTCAACACCGTCGTCAACCCGATGCTCAATACGCTCGGCGGCGGCGGCAAGAAGGGTAACCAGCTGATCCAGTTCGGCGGTTCGCTCAACTCGATTTCCGCGACCATCGTTCCGGTGCTGGTGGGTTACCTGATGGGCAACGCGGCCAACGCCACGATCAGCGACGCAGCTCCCGCACTGTGGATCGCAATGGGCATCTTCGCCGTGGTATTCGTCGTGCTCTACATGGTCAACATTCCCGAGCCGTTCGCCATCCAGGAGAAAAAGGCCGAGGTCAAGGACAAGCACAGCGCCCTTTCGTTCCGTCACTTCCTGCTGGGAACGATCGCCATCTTTATTTATGTAGGTGTCGAGGTCGGTATTCCCAACTTCATGAACCTGTTCCTTACGGCGGCACCCGACGCTTCGACGAGCGGCGTGGGCATGGCAGCGGCTGCGGCCGGTTCGCTGGTGGGTACCTACTGGTTCCTGATGATGTGCGGCCGTCTGCTGGGCGGCCTGCTGGGCGGTAAGATTTCGAGCAAGGTGCAGCTTTCGTTCGTCGCCTCGCTGGCGCTGATCTTCGTGCTGGTGGGCATCTTCGCCCCGACGGACGTGATGGGTGCGATGCCCGTGTTCACCGGAACCGGGTTCGGAATGGTGGAAGTGCCTGTCGGCGTGATCTTCTTCACCCTTTGCGGCCTCTGCACCTCGGTGATGTGGGGCACGATCTTCAACCTCGCGGTCGAAGGCCTTGGCAAGTATACCTCGATGGGTTCGGGTATCTTCATGGTGATGGTTTGCGGCGGCGGTATCCTCCCGCTGATCCAGGGCGGCGTGGCCGACTTCGCAGGTTACCTCTCGAGCTACTGGGTGGTTGTCGCTGGTCTGGCCTACATGCTCTTCTACGCGCTGGTAGGTTCGAAGAACGTCAACAAGGATATTCCGGTCGAAGAGTAATCCGCAGAACCGGTTGCGAGTTACGGGAAACCCGGCGTTCCGAGAACGCCGGGTTTCTTGCGGCATGTTGTCAGCGGCGCTTCATGGCGGGATGCCCAATATTTCGGGGTTCCGCTCGTCGCCTTTCCCGGTTATGCCGGATCGTGCGGCGGAGAACCTGCGCCGGGAGGGGAGTTCGGGGCGGCGGGCCTGTAAGTGCGGACGGCAGGCTGGCGCGGGCCGCGGCCGGGGCGGAATTCCGGGCCGGAACTTCTGTTGCTGTCGAAACAGGTCGTCGAAGATGGCCGCCTGTACAGGCCGTTACTCGGGGCGGCGGGAGTTTTCGGGGGCGGGCACAAAAAAACAGGAAGGGGAACCTTCCTGTTTTTCTTGCTGACGGCCCGGACTATTTCTTGTCCGCGCTGGTCATGCGCTTCTCCTTGATGCGGGCCTTCTTGCCGGTCAGGTCGCGCAGGTAGTAGATGCGTGCACGACGTACGACACCGATCTTGTTGACCTCGATCTTGTCGATGTGGGGCGAATAGAGGGGGAAGATACGCTCGACACCCACGCCGTTCGAAACCTTGCGGATCGTGAACATCTTGGTCTTGCCCGAACCCTTGATCTGGATAACTACGCCGCGGAAACTCTGTACGCGCTCCTTGTTACCCTCGATGATTTTGTAGGATACGGTGATCGTGTCACCGGCCTTGAACGACGGTACATCGGCATCCGTCTTTGCCCACATCTGCTCGTTGACGAGCTTGATGATTGCGTCTTTGTTCATTGTTGCAACAAATTTAATGTGTTTCGCACCCAACATTCCCGCTGCGCCCGCCGTACCATACGGATACCCTGATCCGTAATCCCGCGTTCCCGGCACGCCGGACGGGCTGTGCCGTCCTTGTGTCCCCGCAACTGCGTAGCGCCCAATGAAAGAGGTTGATATACGCCCCGTAAGGGACTGCAAATATACGAAGTTTTTTTCATTCGGTGCAAGTGCGGCATGAAAATATCTTCCGTGAGCGTGATTTATTGTTATCTTTGCAGGTAAAATACCGACTATGAAAGAAGAAAAACTGATACTCGTAACCAATGACGACGGGTACGATTCGAAGGGGCTGGTGGCGGCCGTCGAGGTCGCGCGGGCCTTCGGCCGCGTGGTGGTCGTGGCACCCGAGACGACGCAGAGCGGCATGAGCCAGGCCATCACCATGTACAATCCCCTCTACCTGCGCTGCGTGCGGAAGGAGGAAGGGCTGGAAGTGTATTCCTTTTCCGGTACGCCGGTCGACTGCGTGAAGATGGCCTTCGACTACCTGTTGCGCGACGAGCGCGTCGACCTGGTGATTTCGGGCATCAACCACGGTTCCAATTCGGCCGTGAACGTGCTCTACTCGGGGACGATGGGGGCGGCTATCGAAGGCAGTTTCTACGATTGCCCGTCGGTCGGGCTGTCGCTCGACGACCACGGCGCAGACGCCGATTTCGAGGCGGCGGTGGTCTACGGGAAGCGGATCGTGCGCAGCGTCCTGGAAAAGAAGGTCGAACTCCCGTTGTGCCTCAATGTGAACGTCCCCGTAGGCAAGCCCGGCGAACTGCACGGCATCCGCCTCTGCCGCCAGAACCGCGGGTTCTGGCGCGAGGAGTTTTACCGCCACGAAGACCCGCGGGGCCGTGCGTATTTCTGGCTCACGGGCGATTTCGTCAACGGCGAGCCCGGGGCGGAGGATACCGACGAGTGGGCGCTCGCGCACGGCTATGTTTCGATCGTGCCGGTGCAGGTCGACCTGACGGATTACCGCCAGCTCGCGGCCCTTGCCAATGTGTTGGAATAATACTATATTTGTAAAAAATCGGGACGCCTATGTTGATTAAGATCCTGCTTGTCATCGCCATCCTCATCCAGACGGTCGCGACGGCATATGCCCTCAAACTGGTGCGGGCTACCAAGTACAATTCGGTGTGGATTCTCTTCATCGTGGGGTTTTCGCTGCTCTCGGTCGAGCGGTTCGTGCAGCTGCTGATGGCCAGCGGGCAGTATGTCCCCCGGTGGTGGTTCGCCTATCTGGGGATCGTGATCTCGATCTGCCTGTCGATCGGCGTGATGTACGCCCACAAGCTCTTCAAGTACATCGGCAGGCTTAACCGCCAGCGGCAATTGCTCAACAAACGCATCCTCACGGCCGTGCTCCGCACCGAGGAGAAGGCGCGTTCGCGCTTCTCGAAGGAACTGCACGACGGGCTGGGGCCGCTGCTCTCGTCGGCGAGGATGTCGCTTTCGGCACTGGCACGCGATGAACGCAGCCCCGAGCAGAAGGAGATCATCGACAATACGACCTATGTGATCGACGAGGCGATCCGTTCGCTGCGCGAGATTTCGAACAACCTTTCGCCCCACGTGCTCAATGACTTCGGGCTGGCGCGGGGCGTGCAGAACTTCATCGACAAGAGCGCCGCGATGCACGACGTGAAAATCCGCTTCACGACCAACCTCCGTTCGGAGCGGTTCGATACGGACGTCGAGGTGATCCTCTACCGGGTGATCTGCGAGCTGATCAACAACTCGCTCAAGCACGCCGCATGTTCGTCGATCAACCTTTCGCTGTCGCAGAACGGGACGGAACTGGCGCTGGACTATACGGACGACGGGCGGGGGTTCAACCCACAGGCCATGATGGACTGCGGCATGGGGCTTTCGAACATCTCGTCGCGCATCAATTCGCTGGGCGGCGTGTTCGACATCGCCAGTGCCAAAGGCCGGGGGATGCGCGCCGCGATCCGTGTCAATACGCAGGAGGAGCAGGCATCGCAGAGGCTTCGCCGCCGCAAACGCAACTGATATGGAACGCACGATAGTACTTGTAGACGACCATTCGCTTTTCCGCAACGGGCTCAGGGGGCTGCTGGAGCATTGCGCCGGGTGCCGCGTGGTGGGCGAGGCGGCCAGCGGCGAGGAGTTCCTCGCCATGCTGCCGGAGTTGGAGGCCGACATCGTTTTCATGGATTTCGCCATGCCCGGTATCGACGGCGCGCAGACCACCGAGCGGGCGCTGGCGCGGTGTCCCGAGCTGAGGATCATTACCCTTTCGATGTTCGGCGAGGAGAGCTACTATACGCGCATGGTGCAGGCCGGGGCTCGGGGTTTCCTGCTCAAGGACTCGGACATCGGCGACGTGGTCGAGGCCATCGACACGGTGATGGCCGGGGGCAGCTATTTCAGCCCGCAGCTCCTGTCGTCGCTCGCGGGGCGTATGCGTACGCGCGAGGATGCCCCCGACGAGGAGCTTTCGGCCCGCGAGCGCGAAATCCTGGTGGCCGTATGCCGCGGCCTGTCGAACCAGGAGATCGCCGACGAACTGTTCATCTCGAAACGTACGGTCGACAAGCACCGCGCCAACATCCTCGAAAAGACCGGCTGTAAAAACACCGCCAGCCTGGTCGTCTATGCCATCCGCAAGGGGATCGTGGAGATCTGACACCTAACCTAAACCCCATACCGATGAAAAAAATCCTTTGCCTTGTCGTGTGCGCCGTGTTTGCCGCGGCGCTGCCCGCCCGTGCGCAGTCGGACGAATACCGCGATGCGGTCGCCGAGATGATGGAGCTGACCGGGGCGCTCCGGAATGCCGATGTGGTCATGACCCAGATGGTCGGGTACCTCAAAACCTCCGCCCCGTCGGTTTCGGAAGCCGTTTGGGAGAAGATAATCTCGAAATTCAATGAGAAGATGCGCGCCCGCATGGTCGATATCTATGTGCCGATCTATTCCAAATATCTGACGCTCGCCGATCTGCGTGAGCTGAATGCCCTTTACGCCAAGCCGGTCATGCGGAAGGCGGTCGGTGCGACCCCTGCGATCATGCAGGAGGGCATGTCCGCCGGTGCGGCGCTGGGACAGGAGATCATGACCGAATTGCAGCGGGAACTGCAGGCCGGAGGATACGAATAGCCGCCTGCCGCGTCGGAAATTTACAGCAGCGGCGAAAAGACGCGCATAAGCGATTCCGCGACGCGGCGGGTGCGCGGGCGGGTGAACCATTCGCCCGGGGTGACGGTGTGGCAGTGGGTCAGGTCGTCTTCGAATATGGCGGCCATGCGGCTTGCGAATTCGCGGTCGTAGACGAAGGCGTTGATCTCGAAATTGTGCTCGAAGCTGCGGAAATCCATGTTCGCGGAGCCGATCACCGAGAGCATGTCGTCGATGATCAGCAGTTTGGAGTGCAGGAACCCCGGGGTGTAGAACGAAATTTTCACCCCCGCCTTCATCATGTCGTCCAGGTAGGAGTGGGTCGCAAGGTCGACGACTTTCGAGTCGGAACGGGCCGGGAGCATCAGGTGTACGTCGATGCCTGCGAGCGCAGCCTCGTGCAGTGCCGTGTTGAGTACGTCCGAAGGCAGGTAGTAGGGGGTCTGGATCCAGATCCGCTGCCGGGCGCGGGCGATGGCGTAACTGTCGGCCTGCAGCAGGGCGCGCCACTTGCCGAACGGGCCGCTGGGGGCGATTTGCAGGATGTCGTCGGTGAAGTGTCCGGCGGGCGGGTAGTAGTCCGGCCCCGAAATATGCGTTTTCGTAGTCGCCGACCAGTCGCTCAGGAACGAGGCCTGGAGTCCGGCGGCGCCGCTGCCTTCGATGCGGAAATGGGTGTCGCGCCATGTGCCCCATTGCGTGCCGCGGACGTAGCGGTCGGCGATGTTCATGCCGCCGATGAATCCGATGCGGCCGTCTATCACGACGATCTTGCGGTGGTTGCGGTAATTGACCTTGCTGGTGAAGAGCGGGAATTTGACGTGCAGGAAGGCGTATACTTCGATCCCGGCGTCGCGCATCCCTTTGAAAAAGGAGTTCTTGGCACCCCGGCTGCCTACGTCGTCGTAGAGGATGCGTACCCGGACGCCTTCGCGCGCCTTTGCGACCAGGGCGTCCCGCAGGCGGCAACCCGTCTGGTCGTCGTTGAGGATGTAATACTGGATATGGATGTGGTGCCGTGCGCGGGCGATCTCCTCCATCAGCGCCTCCATCTTCGACTTTCCGTCGGTATAGACGGCGATGCGGCTGCCGTAGAGCGGTACGGAGTGCAGCGTATTGAGCAGCAGCGAGGCGAGCGGCCGGTAGCGGGGCGGGATGCCGGGGCCTTCGGTGTGTTCGGGCTCTTCGAGCTGCATGGTGATGCGCTTGCGGGTGCGGCGCGAAATGATGCGCTGCTTGGAGAGGTTCTGCCCGAAGAAGAAATAGAAGACCAGCCCGACCACGGGGGCCAGTACCAGTACGATGATCCACGGCAGGGTCTTCAGCGGATTCCGGTTTTCGGTGATGATGACCAGAATGATGCCGAGGATCGTGATCGAGTATACAACCAGGAAGAAGTATGTCAGTATTTGTTGCATACGGGTTTCTCCTTCGGTGCGAACCGCTGCCGGGCGGGCTCTATTGCCGCTGCTCTTCCTGCGGGGCTTCCGCGGCGGGGAATTTTACCAGGTAGAGCAGGTGCTCCACGCCGCGCATGTAGTTGCGTTTGGGATTTTTGGGCGAGTAGATGTAGCAGTCGAGCGTGAAGACGCGGTTGGTCGCCGTGTCGACGGTCGTGTAGCTTACGAACGGGCCGCCCATGAAATCGCCGTGCACGTCCCAGAAGCCGCGCATCTCGCACCAGAGGCGCCCCTCCATGCGGAACATGCGGAAATCGGGCGCGAAGGCGTCGGAGGTGGTCATATATGAACCGTCCGACGGGCCGGGAATGCGGGCGGCGAACTTGTTGCGGGCGGCGAGCAGCGCCCCGGGCGAAAGCGACTCCTTGCCCTCGTAGGGGTAAGAGTAGATGAAGAAGCCCTGGCTGGCCGTGGGGTATTCGTAGCGCGCCCACAGGAAATCGGGTTCGTTCGCGGCCAGCGCATAGCCTTTCGGTACGTTCATCTCGACCCCGAAGTTTTTCAGGACGGCGTCGTGTATGCCCTTCTCGTTGAATTTCTCCGCGTATTTGATGGCGCGGTCGCGCTCGGCATTTTCGAGGGCGAGGACGATGTTCCCGCGGTTGGCCGAGAGGAACGCCGTGATCGACTTGTCGTTGGGCCCCATGAGCGTCATCACGATCTGGGGGTCGGACGTCACGTTGTACTGGACGGCGACGCTGGACTCGGTGAGCGTGGGGTCTTTGAGTACCTTGAGGATGTTGCGGTGGTCGGCGACCATGCCCGTGAACCCGCGTTCGGTGACGCGCAGCACGTCGAACAACGGTTCGGTCTGGTTGAGGTAGGGGATCGGTGCCGTGAATATCGCGCGCAGCGTATCGCCCACCTCGCCCGTCCACTCCTGCTGCGGGCAGACGACGATCAGCTCGTAGGGGGCGCCTTGTGCGGTTTTGAGCCGCGAATCGGTCAGTGTCCTGAATACCTTGCAACCTGCCATCGTTGCGACGACGGCCGCGGCCAGCGCGATACGGAAGATAGTTTTCATAGCCGGTCTGGAATTGAATCTACTACAAATATAGTTATATTTTTCGGAAAAGCGCGGAATTTCACTATTTTTGCCTGGAATAAGCAGCCATGCGTTTAAAACCACCGAAAATAATCCGGCGCCTGATGCCGGATCTGATCTGGGAGATCGACGACCAGGACGGCGTGTTCCTCACCTTCGACGACGGCCCCACGCCCGGTGTCACGGAGTGGATACTTTCCACGCTGGACAAGTACGATGCCAAAGCCACGTTCTTCGTGCTGGGCAAGAATGTCGAAATGTACCCCGACCTTTACCAGCGCATCCTCGATGCCGGGCACAGGGTCGGCAACCACACCTACTCGCACCAGAAGGGATGGGGGATGAGCCTCGAACGCTACACGGAGGATGTGGATTTTGCCAACGATCTGGTTCACAGCGAGCTGTTCCGGCCTCCGTATGCGCGGATCACCCCGGCGCAGGCGCGTTTCCTGGGGCAGCGCTACAAGCTGGTGATGTGGGACATCATCTCGCGCGACTACAACCGCAAGCTCTCGCCCCGCACCTGCCTGCGGAACGTGACCAAATACCTTGCCCCGGGGGCCATCGTGGTGTTCCACGACAGCGAAAAGGCGTTCCGCAACATGCGTTACGCCCTGCCCCGCACGCTGGAGAAGATCCGGCAGATGGGGCTCAAATGCAAAGCCATCGAATTCTGACATGAGGTTCGTCGTCGCCATAACCGCCGCCAGCGGCGCCATCTATGCCCGCCTGACGATAGAACGGCTGCTCGCCTCGCCGTGCGTGTCGGAGATCGCGCTCGTGTGCAGCCGCCACGCCCGCGAGGTGATGGCGCACGAGGGGGTGTCGCTGCCCGTGGACACGCGCATCCGCGAATATGCGAACGACGACATGTTCGCCCCTCCGGCGAGCGGCTCGGCGCGTTACGACGGCATGGCGGTCGTGCCGTCGACGGTAGGTACCGTGGGGCGTGTGGCCGCCGGCACGGCGCAGAGCCTGATCGAGCGGGCCGCCGACGTGATGCTCAAGGAGCGGCGCCGGCTGGTGTTCGTCGTACGCGAAACGCCCCTGTCGCTCATACACCTGCGCAACATGGCGGCGCTGACCGAGGCCGGGGCGGTGATCCTGCCCGCATCGCCGTCGTTCTATGCCGCGCCGCAGGGCATCGAGGAGCTGTGCGGTACGGTCGCCGACCGCACCGTAGCATTGCTCGGGGTCGATATACCGCGCTATGAATGGGGGAAATAGGAAATTCCGGATTTTTTTCATAACTTTGCGCCCACGAAAAAATCAATTCAAAACAATACCTTATGGCAACTACAGCTGACATCAAGATCGGTATGTGCATCGAAATGGATGGCAAGACCTTTCAAATCGTGGATTTCCAGCATGTGAAGCCGGGCAAAGGCCCAGCTTTCGTACGAACCAAACTCAAGAACCTCGAATCGGGCCGCGTGCTGGACAATACGTTCTCGGCAGGTGCGAAGATCGAACCCGTACGCGTGGAACGCCGTCCCTACCAGTTCACCTATGAGGATGACCTGGGGGCGCATTTCATGCACACCGAGACTTTCGAAGAGATCAACATCGACAAGAACCTGATCACCAACTACGACCTGATGGCCGACGGCCAGATCGTGGAGGTGATGTTCCACACCGAGAAGGAGACCGTGCTTTCGGCCGAGCTTCCCCCGATCGTGGACATGGAGGTGACCTATACCGAGCCGGGCATCAAGGGCGACACCGCTTCGACCAACTCGCTCAAACCCGCTACGGTCAACACCGGTGCGACGGTGCGCGTTCCGCTGTTCATCAACACGGGCGACAAGATTCGCGTCGACACCCGCACCCGCGAGTATTACGAGCGCATCAAGTAAGCCGGCAGCGTTCCGGAGGGCTGTTTAACAAGTCCCGAAAATCGAAAATCACCCCTGTCAGAATAAGCTCTGGCAGGGGTGAAATCGTTGAAATCAGACTTGTCAGACAGCCCCTTTTGTCCGGGGCGGATCGGACGGTGCGCCCGTTATTCGAATTCGGACATCACGCGCTCCATCTTCCGGCGGATTTGGGCGGTGCAGAGGTTGCCGATGCTGCCTTCGTGGGTGTGGTGCACCTCGCGCGTCGGATGGTACTCACCGCGCTGTACGGCCATGCCCACCTGCTTGTAGGCTTCGCGGAACGGGACGCCTGCGAGTACGAGGCGGTTGACGTCCTCGACCGTGAAAAGGTAGTCGTATTTCCGCTCGTCGAGGATGTCGGTGTTGACCTTCAGGTGCGCGAGCATGAAGTCGCACATCGAGAGGGTGCGTTTGATTTCGGTTGTCGCCGGGAACAGGATGTCCTTGAGCAGCTGCATGTCGCGGTGGTAGCCGACGGGAAGGTTCGCCGTGAGCAGGGCGATCTCGTTCGGTACGGATTGCAGGCGGTTACAGCGTCCGCGCATGATCTCGAAGACGTCGGGGTTCTTCTTGTGGGGCATGATGCTCGACCCCGTGGTGAGGTTGTCGGGCAGCGATACGAAGCCGAAGTTCTGGCTCATGAACAGGCAGATGTCCATCGCCAGGCGGCCGATGGTCGCAGCGACGGCCGCGATGGCGTTGGCGGCGGTGCGTTCGCTTTTGCCGCGGCTCATCTGTGCCGCCACGACGTTGTAGTGTAGCGCTTCGAAACCCAGCAGGCGCGTGGTCATCTCACGGTCGAGCGGGAACGACGAGCCGTACCCGGCGGCCGAGCCGAGGGGGTTCTGGTTGGCGATGTGCCATGCCGCGGCGATGAGCCGCATGTCGTCCACCAGCGTTTCGGCATAGGCGCCGAACCACAGGCCGAACGACGAAGGCATGGCGATCTGAAGGTGGGTGTATCCCGGCATCAGTATCTCCTTGTACTGTTCGCTGAGCGTTTGCAGGCGGTCGAAGACCGTTTTTACGGCTTCGGCGGTCTGGCGCAGTTCGTCGCGCAGGAACAGTTTGAGGTCGACCAGCACCTGGTCGTTGCGCGAGCGGCCCGAGTGGATTTTCTTGCCGGCATCGCCCAGGCGGCGGGTGAGCATCAGCTCCACCTGCGAGTGGACATCCTCGGTGCCGGGTTCGATTTCGAAGCGCCCGGCCTCGATCTCGGCGGCGATCTCTTTCAGTCCCGCCGTCAGCTTTTCCAGTTCGCCGGCCGTCAGCAGCCCGATCGTTTCGAGCATGGCGATATGCGCCAGCGAGCCCTGGACGTCGTAGCGCGCAAGCCGCATGTCCAGTTCGCGGTCGTTGCCGACGGTATATTCCTCGATCATCTTGTCGGGCTCGAAGCCCTTGTCCCAAAGTTTCGTTGCCATATTGTGTATATTCGTTTCTCTCTTTGTTCCGGCTCCCTATTGCCGTCGGCCGTCGGCTTGCGGCGGTGCGCCGCGTTTGCCGGGCTGCCATCTGCCTCGGAGGGGGTTCTTTCGCAGCGGGGTTGCAGCCTCCTGCCGCGGGCATCAGAGGATTTCAGCCAGTTGTTTTATGAATTTTTCGTAAATTCCGATGCCCTCTTCGATCTCCGAAAGCAACACGAATTCGTCGGCCGTATGCGAGCGCGAGGATTGCCCCGGCCCCATCTTGAGCGACGGGAAAGGCATCAGCGCCATGTCCGACGTGGTGGGCGATACGTAGCTTTCGCGCCCCGTGGCGGCGGTCGCCCGTGCGAGCGGATGGGCGGCGTTGAGCGCCGAGGCACGGATGCGTGTCGAGCGGGGCGTCACCTCGCTGCGCAGTGCCCGACGCAGGATTTCGACCGTTTCCTCGTTGGTGTAGGCATCCGTGGTGCGGACGTCGGCCACGAAACGGCAGGTGTCGGGAACGACGTTATGCTGCGTGCCGGCCGCGATCTGCGTCACGGCGATGCCGATGGGGCCCAGCAGGTCGGAGCGGCGGTCGAAGCGGAAGTCGCGCAGGCGGGCGATGTCGTCGAGTGCGATATAGAGCGCGTTGACGCCCTCGTTGCGGGCCGCATGGCCGCTTTTGCCGCGGGCTTCGCAGTCGAGGACGACCAGCCCCCGTTCGCCGACGGCGGCCTGCATCCCCGTGGGCTCGCCCACGATTGCCATGTCGATCCGTCCCAGCTGCGGCAGCAGGGTGCGCATACCGTGCTCGCCCATGCACTCCTCTTCGGCCGAAAGCGCCAGCAGGAGGTTGAACGGCAGGGGGCGTGTGCGCTGCGTCAGGAAAGTCTGCGTGAGGCTCACCGCCGAAGCCCCGGCGTCGTTGCTCCCCAGGCCGTAGAGGCGGTCGCCTTCGACGGTCGGGGCATACGGGTCGCGGGTGTAGCTGGCTGCGGGGCGTACCGTGTCGTGGTGGGAGTTCAGGAGCAGCGTCGGGCGCGCCGGGTCGAAGCCTGCGGAGCGGGCGAAAACGTTGTTGTGCAGTCTTTCTGGTGCCGCGCCGTGTTCCGCCAGGTAGGCGAAGATGAGGTCGGCCGTGCGGCTTTCGTCGCGCGACGGGGAGGGCGTTGCGATCAGCGTCCTGAGCAGGTCGATGGCTTCCTTGGTTTTTGCATCCATGTCGTTTGTGAGCTGGCTGTCCGTTCCCCTGTGGCCGTGCGGCCACAGGGATCGGGCGTATTACCTGATTACCGTTCCGGTGTCGTTCAGCAGGTTCTCCGAGTGTTTGATCGTGACGCTCCGCACGCCGTTGGCAACGGCTTTCAGCGCGTTCTCGACCTTGGGGATCATCCCTTTGCTGACGATGCCGCCGGCTTTGAGCGCGGCGTACGATTCGGCCGTGATTTCGCGGATGAGCGTCGTCTCGTCCTCCGGGTCGCGCAGCACGCCGCTTTTTTCGAAGCAGAAAACCAGCTCCGTGGGGGCGATCCGGGCGGCACCGAGTGCCACGGACGAAGCCACGCTGTCGGCGTTGCAGTTGAGCAGCGTGCCCTGCCCGTCGTGCATGATGGCGCAGAATACGGGCGTGACGCCTGCCCCGAGAAGTTCCCCGAGCAGCGTGTGGTTGACACTTTCGATGTCGCCCACGAAGCCGTAGTCGATCGGTTCGGGTGCGCGGCGGCGTGCCATGACGGCGTTGCCGTCGGCGCCCGACAGCCCGAGTGCATTGCATCCGGCGGCCTGGAGCCCGGCCACGAGCTGTTTGTTGACCAGCCCGGCGTAGACCATCGTCACGATGTCGAGCGTGCCCTTGTCGGTGATGCGGCGCCCGTCGACCATCTGCACCTGCAGTTCGAGTTTCTGGGCGAGGCGCGTGGCGAGCTTGCCGCCTCCGTGGACGAGGATCTTCGCCCCGGGCAGCGAGGCGAAGTCCGCGAGGAAGCCTCGCAGGGCCGCGGGGTCGTCGATGACGTTGCCCCCGATCTTTACTACCGTGATTTTTTCCATCACTTCGACCCCTCCAGCAACCTTTTGAGTACTACCTGTGCCGAGATCTCGCGGTTGGCGGCCTCGGGGATCACCAGCGAGCGCGGCGATTCGATCACTTCGTCCGTGACGATCATGTTGCGCCGCACGGGCAGGCAGTGCATGAAATAGGCGTCGTGGGTGAGCGCCATCTTTTCGGCGTCCACCGTCCAGCTCCGGTCGCGGCTGAGCACCTTTCCGTAATCGGGGTCGGCGTAGGCCGCCCAGTTCTTGGCATAGACGAAATCCGCCCCTTCGAGCGCCTTGCGCTGGTCGTATTCGACACGGGCGTTGCCGACGAACTGCGGGGCGAGCTCGTAGCCTTCGGGATGGGTGATGACGAAGTCGTAGCCGGCGGCGTTCATCCACTCGGCGAACGAGTTGGGCACGGCCTGAGGCAGGGCGTTGGGGTGCGGTGCCCAGGTCATCACGACCTTCGGGCGCTCCGTGGTCTTGTACTCCTCGATGGTGATCAGGTCGGCGAAGCTTTGCAGCGGGTGCCGCGTGGCGGCCTCCATCGAGAATACGGGGCGGCCCGAGTAGCGGATGAACTGTTCCAGTACGCGTTCCTCGTAGTCTTCGGCCTTGTCGTGGAAGCGGGCGAACGACCGTACGCCGATCACGTCGCAGTACGATCCCATGACGGGGATGGCTTCGAGCAGGTGTTCGGCCTTGTCGCCGTCCATCACCACGCCGCGCTCGGTTTCGAGCCTCCAGGCACCTTGGTTGACGTCCAATACCATGACGTTCATGCCGAGGTTCATCGCTGCCTTCTGCGTCGAGAGCCGCGTGCGGAGGCTCGAATTGAAGAACAGCATCAGCAGGGTTTTGTTGCGGCCGAGCCCCGTGAACTGGAACCGGTCGCGTTTGATCTCCATGGCTTCGGCGACGGCTGTCGTCAGGTCGCCGATGTCTGCTACACAGGTGAATTTTTTCATCGTACGAGTTCTTTGAATGCGTTGAGGAAGCGGTCGGCCAGTTCGCGTGTCAGGCAGAGCGCGGGCAGCAGCCGCACGGTCGAGGCGCCGGCGCCGCCCGTGAAGATGTGTTTTTCGAAGAGCAGCCGTTTGCGGAACTCCGACCCGGAGCCGTCGAGTTCGATGCCGATCATCAGTCCGCGGCCGCGGACTTCTTTCAGCCCGCCGATCTTATGCAGTTCGCCGAGCAGGTATTCGCCGACCGTGGCGGCGTTCTCGACGAGCCCGTCGCGCTCCATCACGTCGAGCACGGCGATGGCCGCTGCGCAGGCGAGGTGGTTGCCGCCGAAGGTGGTGCCCAGCAGCCCGGGGCGCGCCTCGAAATGGGGCGCGATCAGCACGCCGCCGATCGGGAAGCCGTTGCCCATGCCTTTGGCCGTGGTGATCAGGTCGGGGCGGATGCCGGCTGCCTGGTGGGCGAAGAAGCGACCCGTGCGTCCGTAGCCCGACTGTATCTCGTCGAGGATAAGCTGCGTGCCGGTTTCGCTCGCCGCCGTGCGCAGTCCGCGCAGGAAGTCGTCCGCGGGGCAGTGGATGCCGGCCACGCCCTGAATGCCTTCGATGATGACGGCTGCGAACTCGCCTGTGGCGAGTTTCGCGCGCGCGGCAGCGAGGTCGTTCAGCGGCACGAATTCCACGTTGGCCGTGCGGTTGAAGGGGGCCGAAATCGCGGGGTTGTCCGTCGCGGCGACGGCGCCCGAGGTGCGGCCGTGGAACGCCTTGGAAAAGGCCAGCACCTTCGTGCGGCCGGTGTGGAACGAAGCCAGTTTCAGGGCGTTCTCGTTCGCCTCCGCTCCCGAGTTGCAGAGGAAGAGGCTGTAATCGTCGTAGCCCGATGCGCGGCCCAGTTTTTCGGCCAGGGTGGTCTGGAGCGAGTTCTCGACCGAGTTGGAATAGAATCCCAGCCGTGCGGCCTGCTCCGAGAGGGCCCGTACGTAGTCGGGCTGCGCATGGCCGATCGAGATGACGGCATGGCCGCCGTAGAGGTCGAGGTATTCGGTGCCTGCCGCGTCGTAGACGAAGCAGCCCTTGCCCCGGACGGGCTCTACGGGATAGAGCGAATATACGTTGAAAAGTTCCATTTTTACAATTTTTGCATTATTGCACCTTTTGGTGGCAAAAGGGTGCCCAAAACCATCCGCGTGTCGTTCCCTGTGGGGCGGTAGGAAGGCTGTGCTAAAACGGGCGTCTTCGCGGGGTGTGCGGGCAACCCGTCCTCCGTTTCTTGACGCTTGGCTTTTATCCCGCCGGTTTCCCTCCCCGAACGGCAATGCGGAGATGTCGCGCCGCATTTTGCCGCCCCGAAAGCGGCTGTTATAGGCGGCGTTTTAAAATGCCGATGCTTTCAGCCGCAGTCCCGTGGTTTCGTCCAGCCCGAACATCAGGTTCATGTTCTGCACGGCCTGTCCCGAAGCGCCTTTGAGCAGGTTGTCGATCACCGAGACGATGTGCAGCTTGTCGCCGTATTTCGACACGCCCACGAGCGCCTTGTTGGTGTTGACGACCTGTTTGAGGTCGATGTTGCGCGTCGTGGCGTGCGTGAAGGCTGCCGCGGCGTAATAGTCGGCGTAGAGTTTGCGCGCAGCCTCTTCATCGAGCGGACAGGCGGTGTAGACGCTTGCCAGGATGCCCCGCGTGAAATCGCCGCGCATCGGCACGAAGTTCACCGCCTGGTCGAACGAGGGTTCCAGCTGCCGCAGGTTGCGTCCGATTTCCACGAGGTGCTGGTGCGTGAAGGCTTTGTAGACCGAGATGTTGTCCGAACGCCAGCTGAAATGGGTCGTGGCTGAGGGCTTCACCCCCGCGCCCGTCGAGCCGGTCACGGCCGTCACATGCACTTCGCCGGTCAATAGTCCCGCCGCTGCGAGCGGGAGCAGTGCCAGCTGGATCGCCGTGGCGAAGCAGCCCGGGTTGGCGACGCGCTGTGCCGTGCGGATACGGTCGCGGTTCAGCTCGGGGAGCCCGTAGACGAACCCGTCGCTCTCGTCGCGGAAATCCTGCGCGAGGTCGATGACCTTCACGCCTGCGGGCACCGTGTTCGCCTCCATCCATTTGCGGCTCTCGCCGTGTGCCGAACAGAGGAACAGCACGTCGATGGCCTGGAGGTCGTATGCGTCGCTCAGACGCATTTCGGTGTCGCCCTCCAGTCCCCCGTGTACGTCGGCCAGGCGGTTGCCCGCGTTGCTCGTGCTGTGGACGAAGACGATTCGGGCCTGCGGGTGGGCGAGCAGCAGGCGGATCAGTTCGCCGGCGGTGTACCCGGCGCCTCCGATGATGCCGGCCCGGATCATTTCTTGTTGCGTTTCTGGACGTTGTGGTAAATCTTGATCTGGTTGCCGAGGATCTTCGTGAAGCCCTTCACGTCGTCGGCCGTCCAGGCCTTGTTGACCTCGCCGTATTCGCCGAAGTCGGTCTTCATCAGGTCGAAGGTCGAATCGACGCCCACGAGCGTGTAGCTGTACGGGCGCAGGATCAGCTCGACCGTACCCGTGACGTTGCGCTGCGAGGAGGCGAGCATCGCCTCGATGTCGCGCATCACCGGTTCGAGGTATTGCGCCTCGTGCAGGAACATGCCGTACCAGTTGGCGACCTGCTCTTTCCAGTAGATCTGCCATTTGGTCTGGGTGTGTTTCTCGAGCATCCGGTGCGCGGCGATGATGAGCATCGGGGCGGCGGCCTCGAAGCCTACGCGGCCCTTGATGCCGATGATCGTGTCGCCGATGTGCATGTCGCGGCCGATGCCGAATTTCGAACCGATGGCCTCGACGGCGCGGATGGCCTCGACCTTGTCGGCGTAGGGCTTGCCGTTCACGGCGGCGATCTCGCCCTCGTGGAAGGTGATCTTCAGGCGCTCCTCGGCGTGGGCCGTAACCTGGCTCGGGTAGGCCTGCTCGGGCAGCGTCTGCTCCGAGCGGAGCGTCTCCTTGCCGCCGATCGACGTGCCCCAGAGCCCCTTGTTGATCGAGTATTCCATCGTCTTGAAGTCGGCCTCGAAGCCGTGCTCGCGGAGGTAGTTGATCTCGTATTCGCGCGTCAGGGTCATGTCGCGCGTCGGGGTGATGATCTCGATCTCGGGTGCCAGTACCTGGAACGTCAGGTCGAAACGCACCTGGTCGTTGCCGGCGCCCGTCGAGCCGTGGGCCACGCAGTCGGCGCCGATCGACTTGGCGTATTCGATGATGGCGATGGCCTGGAAAATACGCTCCGAGCTGACCGAAATGGGGTAGGTGCCGTTGCGCAGGATGTCGCCGTAGATCATGTATTTGATGCTCTTTTCGTAGTATTCCTGCTCGATGTCGAGCGTGGCGTGCTTCACGGCGCCCAGCGCCAGGGCGCGTTTTTCGATGTTCGCAAGCTCCTCCTTCGAGAAGCCGCCCGTGTTGGCGATGGCCGTATAGACATCGTACCCTTTATCCTCGGAGAGGTATTTCACGCAGAACGAGGTGTCGAGACCTCCGCTGAATGCCAGAACTACTTTTTGCTTTCCCATTTTCTTATATCGTTTTGTTTATTTCAGGTGGAATAATTTTTTGAACTTGTTTTTGAAGAACATGACGTAGGGCGCCATGCGCGACTGTACCTGCGGGGGTTCCTTGGCAGGGTCGTAGAGCATACCCGTGCAGAGGCACATGCGCCGGTTGTTGCGTTGCAGGATGTCGTAGTTGCAGCAGCCCTGGCAACCCCGCCAGAACTCCTCGTCCTCGGTGAGCTCGGAAAAGGTTACCGGAGTGTAGCCCATGCGCGAATTGAGTTTCATCACGGGCAGCGACGTCGTAATACTGAATAACTTGGCGTACGGGAATCGTCGTCGGGCCAGCTCGAATGTTCGTCGCTTGATCTGCTCCGCGAGTCCCATATGGCGGTACTCCGGGTCGACGATAAGTCCCGAGGTCGCGACGAAATCGCCGTGTCCCCAACACTCGATGTAGCTGAAACCGATAAGTTTCTCACCGTCCAGCGCCACGACGGCCTTGCCACCGGTCATTTTTGCGGCGATGTATTCGGGCGAACGCTTGGCGATGCCCGTGCCACGCTGCAATGCCGACTCGTAGATCAGATCGCAGATACGCTGGGCGTAGTGCGCGTGTGACGAGTCGGCAAATACGACGCTGATAGAGTTGTTATTCATTTACTTTTATGTGGGTAAAATTGTGGTATGAATCAGTTGTTGATACGGAAGGCGCGCTGCACGCCCTTGATCCGCATGATGGAGTGGATGAGCGTGTCCACGACGCCCGCGCCGGGCACCTCGACGCTCACCGTGCCCCCGATGCACCCGTTGGCGAGCGATGAGAAGTTGATCGAGCGGATGTTGAGCTTCAGGTCGCGGCTGATGACCTCGGTGATGTGGTTGGCCATGCCCGTCGTGTCGGCCGCCACGATGCGGATCGAGACGCGGAAGGCACCCTCGGCTGTCGAACGCCAGCGCGCTTCGATAACCCGGTAGGGGTAGTTCTCGCGCATGCGCTTGGCATTGGGGCAGTCGTTGCGGTGGATCGTGATGCCCGAGTTGATCGTCACGAACCCGAAAACGTCGTCGCCCTTGATCGGGTTGCAGCATTTGGCCAGCTTGTACTGGATCTTCGAGATGTCGTCGTCGATCACCAGCGCGTCCTGCGGCGCGGTGCTCTCCTTGACGTTGTGCACCTTGTTGCGCTCGGCTTCGGCCGCGGCGGCACGGCGCTGTTCGTCGGCCTCACCCGAAATATGGCGGGCGAGGATCTCCTTGATCGTGCCCAAGTCGACTTTCTGCGTGGCGATCAGTGCGTAAACCTCCGTGCCGGTGCGAACCTTGAAGTATTTGACCAGGTAGGCCACCGCCTCGTCGATGGTCAGCGTGAATTTCCAGTTCTTGAGCTTGCGTTCGAGCTCTTCGCGTCCCATGCGCGTATGTTTGGCCTGCTCTTCGCGCAGGTAGGACTTGATCTTGTTGCGGGCCTTCGACGTGACTACGAAGTTGAGCCAGTCGGACTTGGGCGTCTGGTTCTTCTGGGTCAGGATTTCGACGATGTCGCCGTTGTGGAGCTGTTCGCGGATCGAGACCGCCCGGTTGTTGACCTTGCCCCCCACGCACGTGGAACCCAGCGAGGTGTGGATGTCGAACGCGAAGTCCAGGAGCGAAGCCCCCTCGGGCAATTTCCGCAGGTCGCCGTTGGGCGTGAAGACGAAGATCTCGCCCGAGGCCGGCTTGGCGTCGAAGCGCTGCGCCAGCGAATGCGTGGTGTCCTCGAGCAGTTCGCGCAGGCGTCCCAGCCACATTTCGCTGGTTTGGGCTCCCTGGTTGACCCCCTTGTAGCGCCAGTGCGCCGCGATGCCGCGTTCGGCCACGGCGTCCATGCGTTCGGTGCGGATCTGCACCTCGACCCACCGGCCGCCGGCCGACACGGTGGTGTGCAGCGATTCGTACCCGTTGGATTTCGGGATCGAGATCCAGTCGCGCATGCGGTTGGGGTTGGGCGTGTAGAAATCCGTGACGATGGAATAGGCCGTCCAGCACTGCTGTTTCTCCTGTTCCTTGTCGCAGTCGATGATGATGCGGATGGCGAAGATGTCGTAGACCCCTTCGAACGGGACGTTCTGCTTGTGCATCTTCGTCCAGATCGAGAAAATCGACTTGGTGCGGCTCTTGATGTGGTATTTGATGCCCAGCTTGCCGAGCCTCTCCTCGATGGGCACCAGGAACCGCGCGATGAAAGCCCTGCGCTCCTCGGCGCTCTCTTCGAGCTTGGTGACGATATGTTCGTAGTCCTTGGGTTCGAGGTATTTCAGTGCGATGTCCTCCAGTTCGCTCTTGAGGCTGTAAAGACCCAGTTTATGGGCGATCTGGGCGTAGAGGTTCATCGACTCCCAGCTCTTCTTGCGCCATTTTTCACGCGGGAACATTTCGAGCGAGCGCATCACTTCGAGCCGGTCGGCCAGCTTGATGAGGATCACGCGCGGGTCTTCCGAATAGGAAACCAGCAGGTCGCGGAAATTGTCGGCCTGTTCCTTGGCGACCTTCAGTTTCAGTTCGGAGATGTTCGCAAGGCCCATTGTGAGGCCGACGACCTGTTCGCCGAAGCGGTCGCGGATGTCGGCGGTCAGGGCGAGGAACTCTTCGGCGGGGAGCTGCTTGTGGGCCAGGCGCACCACGTCGTGCAGGATGGCCGAGACCGTGGAGTTGCGGCCGAGGCCCACTTCCGAGATTACGACCATAGCCACGGCTACGGCATGGTCGAGCAGCGGCGTGCCGTCATAGCGGCACAGGCCCGTGAGCTTCCCGTCGGCGTAGACGAGCGCCTCGTCGACGAGGGCCCGGGTCTGCTCCGAGAAGTTCGCGCGCACGAGCGTGCGGAGATTTTCATACCGTGAAAAGTCCATTTTTGCCTAACCGCTTAACCTTGCTCGCAAAGATATGAAAAAATTTCATAAATTTGGCACGTCAGACCAATACACGGCGTTATGGCAAATAAAAAGGATGTTTATGTTCCGACCGTGGGCGAGGAGATCGCCAATACGGTTACGCACGGGGTGATGTCGCTCGTGGCCCTCGTGGCGCTCCCGTTTGCCGCCGTGTGGGCCTACGTGCATGACCCCAACCCGGTTACGGCATCTGTTTCGGTGAGCATTTTCGTGATCTCGATCTTCCTGATGTTCCTTGCCTCGACGCTCTACCATTCGATGAACCCGGCCTCGAAGCACAAGGCCGTTTTCCATATCCTCGACCATATCTTCATCTATGTGGCGATCGCCGGCAGTTACACCCCGATCGCCTTATCGGTCATCGGCGGCTGGCAGGGGATATTCATCACCATCCTGCAGTGGGCGATGGTGCTGTTCGGCATCTTTTACAAGTCGCTGTCGCGCAACTCGATCCCGGCCATCAGCCTGACGATTTACCTGGTGATGGGATGGACGATCGTCTTCTTCCTGCCGCTTTTCGTGCGGCAGGCCTCAACGGCGTTGCTGGTGCTGATCGCCGCGGGCGGTGTACTCTACACGCTCGGCGCCTGGTTCTATGCCCGGCAGGGGTTTCGCTACCACCACATGGTATGGCATCTGCTGATCAACCTTGCGGTCGTGGCGCATTTCATCGGGATCGTGTTTTTCCTCTACTGACGGGATCCGCATTGCCGTGCGTTTCGGCCTAAGCAGGGAACCCCGGAAAATATTCCGGACATCTCGTACACCCCAGGCTGCCGGGCGAGGCTGCGGGCACCGTGTCCGGTTGCCGGGTCAGTGCTTATAGACGGCGTAGATGTGATCCGCGGGCAGGGCGTACAGTTTCCGCTCTGCGTCGGTGAAGCTCGCGGCGTAGTCGATATCCGCGGCCTCGAAGCCCGCGGCGCGCAGCCGGTCTGTGTAGTCCGCGCCGTAGATGCGGCGGTGGTCGTATTGCCCGAAGATGCGCGTGCGCTCATCGGGGTCGGTGATCGTGTCATCCTCGAAGGTCTGTTCGTAATCCGCCTCCACGGGCGAGAGCAGGATGCCCCAGCCGCCGGGTTTGAGGATGCGGTAGAGTTCGCACAGCGCCTTGCGGTCGTCGGCGACGTGTTCGAGCAGGTGGTTGCAGAGGATGACGTCGACCGAATCATCGGCCAGCGGGATTTGCTGTACGTCGAAATGCAGGTCGGCCAGCGGGCTTTCGAGGTCGGCCGTGACATATTGCCCCGGATGTCCCGCAAAATGGGGTTTCAGGTGGCGCATGATGCAGACTTCGGGCGCGATGTGGAGCGTGCGGGGATAGCATTTGAGCAGGTCGGTCTCGCGCGTGAGATAGAGCCACAGCAGCCGGTGGCGTTCCAGTGACAGGCATTTGGGACAGAGCGCATTGGCGCGTGCATGCACGTAGCCGTAGGGCAGGAATTTCCGGTATTTGGCTCCGCATACGGGGCACTCGGCGCCGCGTCCCCTGTAAAACAGGCCCGCCATCGGCACGGCCCAGCCCGCGATGCGTTGCAGGAGCGGCCGCGGCACGTGGTTAAGCGTCCATTTGATCAGTTTCTTCATCGTCATTCCAGAATCTTCGATACCTCCTCTTCGGCCTTGTGCAGGCGCGCCTTGCAGCTTGCGATCAGCTCCGTGGCGCGTTTCACCTCGGCGGCGAGGCTGTCCACATCCATCTCTTCGCTGCGGAAGCGGGCGAGGATTTTCTCGATCTCGGCGATCGCCTCGGCGTAGGCCGGTTCTTTTTTCTTTGCCATATCTCTCGTGGTTTAACAACTGTTTCTCATCGTGCCCTTACCGTGCAGCCTTAGTTCCCTGCCCGAACAGGATTTCGCGGTAGCGGGCGATGTCCAGCCCGTCGTCGAACTTGCGGGCGAAAAGCGGGGAATTTCCCCCCCCCTCGACTTGAGCACGGACAGTTGGGACAAGTCGCTTGTGGACAATGTTTTCGGGTGTGCCCCGGGGTGCGACCAGTCGGCATGGACAAGCGAATAATTCGCGTTGTGCCCGGCAAACGGGGAGTCGCCGAGCAGCGTATGGAAAAATAGTTCATCGGCTGCATGGCTGTACCGAAATGCAGGGATAAAGTCGGGGTGTGCAGCGAGGTAATCGAAGATGAAATCGCGCATACGATCCGTAATTGCAATCCACTGGCTGCCTTTCTCCAGCGGCGGGAGCCGGTCGAAAAAAGGATTGTCCGCACGCATGGTGCATTTCATGGCGATCCGCAGCAAGCGGCGGGCGAAGGTCGATTTGTCGGGGCAGAACCTCCTCCGGCGTATCCGGTCGGCCTCTTCGGGGGTGATGGACGGATTGGCCGAAATGAATTGCCGTCCCCGGTCATAGGCTTCCCGGAGTACCGTACGTATCGTTTCGGCAGGGTATAACGGCAGGGTGTCGCCCGAAATCAGGACGACGTAACGGAAACCCCCGTCGCGTGTCGCCGAGAAAAGCCGGAGCGTACTTTCTACCATGCCGAATCCGCCCCAGTAGACTTTCGTACGCGGTTCGACGAAACAAACGCGCCCGGTCTTGCCAAGTGCGGCGAAGGCCCCGATGTCCGCCTTGCCGTCCACATGGATGAACAGCCCGTTGCCGGGTGCATCGAGCTGGTGCACGAGTTCCGCCAGCACGGGCGTGTACTTGTGGCACAGCACGCAGAACGCGATCCGGAAAGGGGTGTTCTCTTTCATGGCGCGGGTCATTTCGTTTCGGTGTATTGAACGGTGCCCTCGATGCGGCCGTCGGCGACCTCGATGTCGAGCGTGTCGCCTTTTCCGACTTGTGCGGCGGAGAAAACGGCTTTGCCGTCCGTGCGGACGATGGCGAAGCCCAGCCGCAGGATACGCTCCGGGGAGCGTCCGGCGACCAGTTCGGCCGCATTGCCGAGCCGGGACGCCTGGCGTGCGAGGAAATTCCCGGCACTGGCCGCGAGGGTTTCGCGCATCTGCTCCAGGGCCATCCCCCGTTGTCTGAGCAGCCCCTTGGCATGGAAGAGCAGGTGGCTGGACAGCTCCTGAAGCCGCAGTTCCTGTGCCCGCGAGGTGACCAGTACGTTGTCGCGCAGTTGCAGGGCGGCGTTGTCGAGCCATGCGTCGATCGTGTCCATCCGCTCCACGAGCCATCCGGCCACCGCCGTCGGGGTTTTTAGCGCCGTATGCGCCACCATGTCCGCCACGCTCGTGTCCTTGTCATGGCCGATACCCGTCAGCACCGGCAGCGGGAACTGCGCCACGTGGGTGCAGAGCCGGTAGGCATTGAAGCAGTTGAGGTCGCTGGCCGAACCGCCGCCGCGGATGATGACCACGGCGTCGAACTCCTCCATGCGGTCGGCCACGGCGCACAGCGCCGCAACGATCGACTCCTCGGCCGCCGCACCCTGCATGAACGCATCGAAGAGCGTGAGGCGGAACCGGTAGGGGCTTTTGCCGATCTCCTTGCAGAAATCCTGGTAGCCGGCGGCATTGGCGCTCGAAACGATGGCTATGCGCTGTACGACGGCGGGCATCCCGACCTCGCGGTTCATGTCCCACACGCCCTCCTTGCGCAGGCAGTCGATGGTCTGCTGCCGCTGCCGCTGCATGTCGCCCAGCGTGTAGGCAGGGTCGATGTCGGTGATCTGGAGCGAGAATCCGTAGAGTTCGTGATAGTTGACGGCGACTTTGGCCAGGATCTTGATCCCTGCGGCGAGCCGCTGCCCGGTTTCGGCCTCGAAATAGCCCGCGATGCGGGAGTAGGCCGTGCGCCAGATCACGGCGCGCGACTGTGCCAGCGGCACGCCGTTATCGCCCCCTTTCTCGACGAGTTCCAGGTAGCAGTGCCCCGAATAGTTGACTTTGACCTCGGAGATCTCGGCGCTCACCCAGACGGGCAAGGCAAAACGCTCGTGGAGGGTCTCCTTCACGAGCCGTTGTAATTCCGACAGGGTGATATGGGCGTGCGGCAGCATGGGTCAGCGCCAAACCAGTTCTACGGGACGGGGCATCCGCTTGCCCTTGGGGAGCTGGATGTGCAGCACCCCTTCGCTTGCGACGGCGACGCCGTTTTTCTGCGCCGGGTGCCAGTGCGGGGCTTCGGAGAGTGCCTTCAGCACGCGCCGCTTGAGGCGGTTGTCCGTCGATTCGAGCTCCTGCGCCAGGACGGCCTTGCCTTCGGGAGTTACGGTGTAGCGCAGTATGATGCGGGCTGCCGGTTCGTCGTCGTCCCATTTGACCTGCCCGGCGATGTACTCGTCGAAGGTCGTGCCGGCCTCGAAGATAGCGGGTTTGTCGTAGCGGAGCGAGATGAGTATTACCCCGTTGGCGGCTTTTTCCCCGTAGCGGGCGATGGTTTCCTCGTCGGCCGGCAGGGATTCGATATTTTCGATGTCGTCGGGCGGGATCGATTCGATCTCTTCGGTTTCGACGCCGTTGACGATATACAGGGGACGCTGCGCCACGGCGGAGAGTGTCGCGGCAAAGAGTGCGGATAGGAGCAGGATGTATCTTTTCATGCGGTGCTTTTTCCCGGTAAACGCATCCCCGGCGGGGAATATTGCCCGCCGCAGTATGTCCGGAGCGTATGCGGGATGATGCGAAGATAACGGTTTTGGTGCGGAATGCCAAATTTTTTCCGGCGATATGTTGCCGCGGCCTGCCGGGCGATCGTGTCCGGCGGGGTGGGGCGAATGCCCTTCCCGGCGGGGTTCCCGGTGCTCTTCCCGTCGCAGCTCCCGATGCGGGTTCCGGTCGTGGGGCAGGTGCGATGCGGGTTACAGGATTTCCTCCCACATGAAGCGGACGACGTCGGCGCAGCCGTTGGCCTTGAAGCGAACGCCTTCCTTTTCGAGCAATTCCCGTTGCTGCGGCCAGCCGGGGGCGGTGCGCCCGGCGCTGTTGACCACGCGATGGCAGGGGAGTTCTGCCGGGGCGGAGGCCATGGCACGGCCTACGCGGCGGGCGTGGTCGGGCATGCCGATCAGCCGGGCGATCTGCTTGTAGGAAACGATCTTCCCGGCGGGGATTTGCGCCACGACGGCATATACCTCGTCGTCGAATGCCCGGCCTGTCAGTTTGTCGGTTTGCAATGGTTTTCGGTCGATAGCGGTTTGCGGCGGGTTCCCCGTCCAAGCCCGTTGGCCATGGAAGGCAGGGGTTGCCCCGGTGCAGCCGGCCCGGACGGGGGCAGTACGCATGCGGGGATGGGGGCTCCCATGGGGACGGTTTTTACAACTCGCTTTCCTTCAGGCGCTCGGCGTTCTCCGCTACGATCAGGTGGTCGATCACGTCCTGAATGTCACCGTCCATGAAGGCCGAGAGGTTGTAGATCGTATAGTTGATGCGGTGGTCGGTGATACGTCCCTGCGGGTAGTTGTAGGTGCGGATCTTGGCCGAGCGGTCGCCCGTCGAGACCATCGTCTTGCGCTTCGAGGCGATCTCGTCGAGGTATTTCGAGTATTCGAGGTTGAACACGCGCGTACGCAACTCTTCGAAGGCCTTGTCGAAGTTCTTGAGCTGTGATTTCTGATCCTGGCACTGTACGACGATGCCCGTGGGGATGTGCGTCAGGCGGATGGCCGAATAGGTCGTGTTGACCGACTGTCCGCCCGGCCCCGAGGCGCAGAAGATGTCCTTGCGGATGTCGTTCATCGAGATCTCGACGTCGAATTCCTCGGCTTCGGGCAGTACGGCCACCGAGGCGGCCGACGTGTGGACGCGGCCCTGCGTCTCGGTCTGTGGCACGCGCTGTACGCGGTGTACGCCCGATTCGTATTTGAGCGTGCCGTAGACGTTCTGCCCCGTGACTTTGAGGACGACCTCCTTGTAGCCTCCCGCGGCACCGTCCGAGAACGATGTCATTTCGTAGCGCCAGCCCTTCGACTCGATGTATTTGGTATACATGCGCAGCAGGTCGCCGGCGAAGATGGCCGCCTCGTCGCCGCCCGTGCCGCCGCGGATCTCCATGATGGCGTTCTTCGAGTCCTGCGGGTCTTTGGGGATCAGCAGCAGTTTGATCTGCTCTTCCATCTGCTCGATGGCCGGCTCCAGTTCGGTGATCTCGCCGCGAGCCATTTCGCGCATCTCCTCGTCCTTGTCGTTGGAGAGGATGTCCTTGGCTTCGGCCAGGTTGGCCAGCGCCGTGCGGTAGCGTTCCGAGGTTTCGATGATCGGCTCCAGCTCCTTGTACTCCTTGTTGAGCTGCACGAACTGTTTGACGTCGGCGATGACTTCGGGGTCGGTGAGTTTCTGCCCCGTCTCCTCGTATTTGAGTTTCAGGCCGTCGAGACGGCTCAAAATGCTGTTGTCTGCCATAAATCCTTGATTTTGCCGGCAAAGATACGCAATAATCGTCAAACGGCAATGCGCCGTCTGAAAAAACGGGGCTGCGCCTCTCCGTGGGGAGATTATTGCCCCGCAGGCCAATCCGACTCCCGGCGGGAACGAACCTGTTGGCCGAACTCCTGTACGGCTGCCTGCACTACGGCTTCCGCGAGTTCCCTCCCTGCGCTTTTGCGGCTTGTGGCCGGTCGTATCCCGACATCCACGCAGCCGGGCAGGCCGGGTTGCCGCAGGAGCACGGAAGCTGGATTCTATGCTTCGTTCAGCTTTTTCAGCCAGTCTAGCGTTGCCTGTTGCCACTGCTCCTTGTATTCGAAGTGGTCGCGGATGCCCCAGCCGTGCCCGCCGGTGGGGTAGATGTGCATCGAGGCTTTCACGCCGTGCTCCTTGAGGGCGTTGTAATAGAGGATGCCGTTGACGGGCGGCACGACCTTGTCGTCGTCCGAAAGCAGCAGCAGCGTCGGCGGGGTCTGTGCCGTCACGCGGTTCTGGAGCGAATACCACGTGTCGCTCTCCGCATTGCGGCTGCCGCCCAGCAGGGCGTTGAACGACCCCTGGTGCCCTTTGCCCTTTTCGGCCGTGATGACCGGGTAGAAAAGGATCGAGAAGGCGGGCTTGGTCTCGGCCAACGTCGAGGCCGAGGCCGCGAGGTGACCGCCTGCCGAGCTGCCCACGATGCCGACCTTGCCGGCCGTGAACCCGGTGGCGCCCGCTTCGAGCCCCATCATGATGCGCAGCGCCTGTTCGACGTCCTCCAGCGGCACCTCGGGGTGGCCGTTGGGCATGCGGTATTTGAGTACGGCGGCCGTGATGCCGTTGGCGGCGAACCACTTGGCCATGTCGTAACCTTCGTAGTCGATGCACAGTTTCACGTAGCCCCCGCCCGGGCAGATCACGACGGCCTGCCCCGTCGCTTTTGCGGGGTCGGCCGGGAAGATGTAGAGCACGGCCTGCGAAACGTCGGCAATCCGGTTCGGCTCGGGTTCCCGTTCGGGCGTGGCGATGCCGTTGCTGTGGGGCGCCGTCGTGTTGTCCCAGATTTTCAGCGTCGCAGCTTGTCCGTAGTCCTGTGCGGCCGCCGTGCCTGCGGCGAGCAGGAGGGTGGCGAGCAGTGTGTGTGGTCGTCTCATGGTCTTATCGTTTTTGTCCCCGCAGGGCGGGGCGGGTTGTCCGGGAATGCGGGCGCGGATTCGACCGCATCCGCCGTGTCGGGGGCGTCGGTGGCGCCTTGCGCCGGGGTGCGTCAGATCACGATGTTGATGATCTTGCCCGGGACGACGATGACTTTCTTCGGGGCCTTGCCTTCGAGCCATTTCTGCGCCTCGGGCTGCGTCACGACGTCGGCCTGGATCTGGGCGGGCGTCATCGACGTGGCGTACTCCTTCTTGAAACGGAGTTTGCCGTTGACCGAAACCGGGTATTCGAAGGCGCTCTGCGCGAGGTGTTTCTCATCGTAGGCGGGGTAGCTTGCCGTGCAGACCGAGGTCGTGTGTCCCAGCGTTTCCCACAGCTCCTCGGCGATATGCGGCGCGAAGGGTGCCAGCAGAACGGTCAGCGGCTCGAGCACCTCGCGCTTGTTGCATTCGCCCAATTCGTTGAGGCAGATCATGAAGGCGGCGACGGAGGTGTTGAACGAGAAGTTCTCGATGTCCTCGCTGACCTTCTTGATCGTTTTGTGCAGCGTGCGGAGCTCCTTTTCGGTCGCCTTTTCGTCGGTGACCGCCAGTTTGCCGTCGCGGTCGTAGAACAGGCGCCAGAAACGGCGCAGGAACTTGTAGACGCCGTCGATGCCGTTCGTGTCCCAGGGTTTGGACTGTTCGAGCGGGCCGAGGAACATTTCGTACATGCGCAGCGTGTCGGCGCCGTAGTTGTCGACGATGTAGTCGGGGTTCACGACGTTGTAGAACGACTTGGACATCTTCTCGATGGCCCAGCCGCAGACGTACCTCCCGTCTTCGAGGATGAATTCCGCGTCCTTGTATTCGGGCATCCAGGCGCGGAAGGCGTCCAGGTCGAGGATGTCGTTGCGGACGATGTTCACGTCGACATAGAGCGCCTGGGTCTGGTACTGGTCTTTCAGGCCGAGCGACACGAATTTGTTGGTGCCGACGATGCGGTAGACGAAATTCGAGCGCCCCTGGATCATGCCCTGGTTGACGAGTTTGCGGAACGGCTCCTCTTCGCAGACGACGCCCAGGTCGTAGAGGAACATGTTCCAGAACCGCGAGTACATGAGGTGTCCCGTGGCGTGCTCGATGCCGCCCACGTAGAGGTCGACGTTGCGCCAGTATTCGTCGGCTTCACGGCCGACGAGCGCCTCGTCGTTGTGCGGATCCATGTAACGCAGGTAGTAGGCCGACGACCCGGCGAATCCGGGCATGGTCGACAGCTCGTAGGGATAGCCCTCCGGCGTCGCCCAATTCGTGGCGCGCGCCAGCGGCGGCTCGCCCTGTTCGGTGGGGCCGAAGTCGGCGATGGGCGGCAGCTCGAGCGGGAGTTTGTCCTCGGCGAGCGGGCAGGCCACGTCGCCCCGGTAATAGATCGGGAACGGCTCGCCCCAGTAGCGCTGGCGCGAGAAGATGGCGTCGCGCAGGCGGTAGTTGATGCGTTTGCGGCCCAATCCGCGTTGCTCGATTTGGTCGAACATGATCCCGATCGCCTCCTTTACATCCTTGCCGTCGAGGAAATCCGAGTTGATTACTTTGCCCGATTTGGCGTCGTACGACTCCTGTGAAATGTCGCCGCCTTCGACTACCGGGACGATCTCCAGCCCGAAATGGCGGGCGAAGGCGTAGTCGCGCGAGTCGTGGGCGGGGACAGCCATGATGGCCCCCGTCCCGTAGCCGGCCAGCACGTAGTCCGAGATGTAGATCGGGATGGCCTTGCCGGTGAAGGGATTGATGGCGTAAGATCCTGTCGCCACGCCGCTTACGCGTTTGGTCTCGGCGATGCGCTCACGCTCGGAGCGTTTCTTGGCCTGGCAGATGTACTCCTCGACGGCCGCCTTGTTGTCGGGCGTGGTCAGTTCGCCCACCCACTCGTGTTCGGGGGCGATGACCATGAACGTCACGCCGAAGATCGTGTCGGGGCGGGTGGTGAATATTTCGAGTTTGCGCGCCGAATCCTTTATGTCGAAGAAGACCTGGGCCCCCTCCGAACGGCCGATCCAGTTGCGCTGGATCTCCTTCAGGGAGTCGCTCCAGGCGAGCCTGTCCAGCCCGTCGAGCATGCGCTGGGCGTAGGCCGTCACGCGCAGGAGCCACTGTTTCATCCGTTTCTGTTCGACCGGATGGCCGCCGCGTACCGAAAGCCCGTCGTGCACTTCGTCGTTGGCGAGCACGGTTCCCAGCTTCGGGCACCAGTTGACCATCGTGTCGGCACGGAACGCGAGGCGGTAGTTGTGGAGCGTCCGCTCCTTCTCCTCCTCCGGCATGGCGCGCCATTCTTCGGCCGTGAAATGCAGTTCCTGCGAGCAGGCCACGTTCAGTCCCTGGGTGCCGCCCTGTTCGAAGGCCGCGGTCAGCTCTTCGATCGGGCGCGCCTGCTGCTTGTCATAGCAGTAATAGGAGCCGAACATCTTGAGGAACGCCCACTGCGTCCATTTGTAATAGGCGGGGTCGCAAGTGCGCACCTCGCGATCCCAGTCGAACGAGAACCCGATCTTGTCGAGCTGCTCGCGGTAGCGGGCGATGTTCCGCTCGGTCGTCACGGCGGGGTGCTGGCCGGTCTGTATGGCGTACTGCTCGGCGGGCAGGCCGAAGGCGTCGTATCCCATCGGGTGCAGGACGTTGAAGCCTTTCTGGCGTTTGTAGCGCGAGTAGATGTCCGAGGCGATATAGCCCAGCGGATGGCCTACGTGCAGGCCGGCGCCCGACGGGTAGGGGAACATGTCGAGCACGTAGAATTTGGGCCGCGACGGGTCGGTCTCGACCTTGTAGGTTTTATTTTCCTGCCAGCGGCGCTGCCACTTGGGCTCGATCTCCTTGAAATTGTACTCCATAGCTCTTCGTAACGGTTTGTTTCGGATTTTCCTGCAAAAATAGCAAAAGTTTCTTGTTTTGTCGTCTTTTTGGCGGCGTCGCGGCATAAAAAACGGGACGCAGCCGTTTTGGTCGTGTCCAGTCGCTGTTTCGGCGGTGCTGCCGGTCAGTCGTAGCGCGGTATGACGCATATCGAATAGGCTTTGCTGTGACTGTAGCCGTTGCTGGGCGTGTCGACTTCTCTGTGTCGTTTTCCCGGAGCGTCGCCACGGCTTTCCCGCCCGGTGTCTTGCAGCCTGCGGTATGGGGAGCGAAGCCCGCAGGTTTCGGCCGGGTTCCGCCCTTGTCGCCGGAGCAGCACGGGGGCGAGGAGCAGCAGCAAGAGGCCGTGTGAGAGGTGTTTCCTGGCGGCTGTCATTTTTCTTGCGGCCGCTTTGCCGCGGGTTGTCGTCCCCTGTCTCCGGACGGTCGGTTGCTTGCCGCGGATTGCAGCGTTCGCCTTCCGGGGGCGAGCCCGTACCGCTCTTCCCTGTTGTGCTCGAAGTTGCTATCGTGCTGATGACAAACCGATTGCTGGATTCTGTATAGCCAATACTTATTATTTTGACGATTTTATAAATAAAAAGAATTGCAAGTCGGCTAAAATGCTGTAAAAAGGCGAAAAAAGATGCGCATATATATTGTATTTCCGAAAAATTGCGTACCTTTGCAGTCCATTTTGGACAATGGAGATAGATTTTTTAACAATTAAAGGACAGTTTAAGAAATGCCAACTATTCAACAGTTAGTGAGAAACGGTCGAGTGAGCATGGAGGACAAGAGCAAGTCTCCGGCACTCGCAGCGTGTCCCCAGCGCCGAGGCGTATGTACCCGTGTGTACACCACGACCCCGAAGAAGCCTAACTCGGCTATGCGTAAGGTTGCGCGTGTAAGATTGACCAACGGCAAGGAGGTCAACGCCTACATCCCCGGTGAAGGCCACAACTTGCAGGAGCACTCCATCGTGCTCGTCCGCGGCGGTCGTGTGAAAGACCTCCCCGGTGTACGTTACCACCTCGTGCGCGGTGCGCTCGACTCGGCTGGTGTCGACGGTCGTCGCCAGCGCCGTTCGAAGTACGGTGCAAAGCGCCCCAAGGCAGGTAAATAATCACGAGAAACATTAATTAGACAATTTTCGAATAAACAATGAGAAAAGCTAAGCCAAAAAAGCGAATTCTACTTCCGGATCCCAAGTTCGGCGACGTGTCTGTGACCCGTTTCGTCAACAACCTTATGTTGGACGGTAAGAAGAGTATTGCCTACACCATTTTCTACGATGCGTTGGATCTGGTAGGCAAGAAGATGAAGGATGCTGATAAATCTCCCCTGGAAATCTGGAAACAGGCCCTGGAGAACATCACGCCCCAAGTCGAAGTGAAATCGAAGCGTATCGGAGGTGCGACGTTCCAGGTTCCTATGGAGGTTCGTCCGGAGCGCAAGATTTCTATTTCCATGAAAAACCTTGTCCTCTATTCTCGCAAGCGCGCCGGAAAGACGATGGCAGATAGGCTCTCAGCAGAGATAATGGATGCCTTCAACCAGCAGGGTGCCGCCTTCAAACGCAAGGAGGAGATGCACCGCATGGCCGAGGCCAACAAGGCATTCGCACACTTTAGATTCTAATAAGGAGACCGAACAGATGGCAACCAGAGATTTACATTACACTCGCAATATCGGTATCATGGCACACATCGATGCCGGTAAGACCACCACGTCGGAGCGGATCCTTTTTTACACGGGTAAAACCCACAAGATCGGTGAGGTACACGAAGGCGGCGCTACGATGGACTGGATGGTTCAGGAGCAGGAGCGCGGTATCACCATTACCTCGGCCGCTACCACCGCATTCTGGAACTATAAGGACAAACAGTACCAGATCAACCTGATCGACACCCCGGGACACGTCGACTTTACGGTCGAGGTGGAGCGTTCGCTCCGCGTGCTGGACGGCGCCGTTGCGACGTTCTGCGCCGTAGGCGGCGTAGAGCCCCAGTCGGAGACCGTATGGCGCCAGGCGGACAAGTACAATGTCCCCCGTATCGGCTACGTCAACAAGATGGACCGTACGGGCGCCGATTTCCTGGCAGTCTGCGCACAGATCAAGGAGCACTTCGGTGCTACGGCCCTTCCGGTCGTCCTGCCGATCGGTGCCGAGGACAAGTTCGAAGGATTGGTAGACCTTATATATAATAATGCGATCTATTACTACGACGACAAGTCCGTCCGCGATAACTTCGAACTGAAGGAGATTCCCGCCTCGATGGCCGAGGAGGCTGCCGAATGGCGTGCGAAACTCATCGAAGAGGTCGCTTCGACCGACGAGGTGCTGATGGAGAAGTTCTTCGAGGATCCCGATTCGATCACCCCCGAGGAGCTGCTCGCAGCCATCCGCAAGGCTACGATCTCGATGCAGGTCGTTCCGATGCTCTGCGGCTCGTCGTTCCACAACAAAGGCGTACAGAAACTGCTCGACTATGTCATTGCGTTCCTGCCCTCGCCGCTGGACGTGCCCGCCGTGACGGGTATCAACCCCAAGACCGAGCAGGAAGAGGTGCGCCATGCATCGGAGAACGATCCGTTCTGCGGTCTCGCATTCAAGATCGCCACCGACCCCTTCGTAGGCCGCCTGTGCTTCGTGCGTATCTATTCGGGTAAGCTCGATGCAGGTTCGTACGTGCTCAACTCCCGCAGCGGCAAGCGCGAGCGTATCAGCCGTATTTACCAGATGCACGCCAACAAGCAGAACCCCATGGAGACCGTATCGGCCGGCGACATCTGCGCTGCCGTAGGTTTCAAGGAGATCCATACGGGCGACACGCTCTGCGCCGAGAACGCACCGATCGTCCTGGAGCAGATGACCTTCCCCGAACCGGTGATCGGCCTGGCCGTCGAGCCCAAGACCCAGAAGGATCTGGACAAGCTCGGCATCGCCCTGTCGAAACTGGCTGAGGAAGACCCCACCTTTACGGTTCACACCGACGAGGATTCGGGCCAGACCGTCATCAGCGGTATGGGTGAGTTGCACCTCGACATCATCGTCGACCGTCTGCGCCGTGAGTTCGGCGTCGAGATCAACCAGGGTGCCCCCCAGGTCAACTACAAGGAGTCGCTTACCAAGACGGTTCAGCACCGCGAGGTGTTCAAGAAGCAGACCGGTGGCCGTGGTAAGTTCGCCGACATCATCTTCGAGATCGGCCCTGCCGACGACGGTGCGATGGGCCTTACGTTCGTTGACCAGGTCAAGGGCGGTAATATTCCCAAGGAGTTCATCCCTGCGGTGCAGAAGGGCTTTGCTTCGGCGATGACCAACGGTGCGTTGGCCGGTTACAAGATGGACTCGATGAAGATTACGCTGCTCGACGGTTCGTTCCACCCCGTGGACTCCGACCAGCTGTCGTTCGAAATCGCTGCCCGCAACGGTTATCGCAACGCTGCCCCCAAGGCCGGCTCGGTGATTATGGAGCCCATCATGTCCGTGGAGGTCGTGACCCCCGAGGAGAACATGGGCGACATTATCGGCGACCTGAACAAGCGCCGCGGCCAGATCACCGGCATGGAGTCGAAAGGCACCGCCCGCGTGGTGAAAGCCAAGGTTCCCCTGTCGGAGATGTTCGGCTATGTGACCGTACTGCGTACGATCTCGTCGGGCCGTGCAACCTCGTCTATGGAGTTCTCGCACTTCGAGGAGGTTCCTGCCAACCTGGCTAAGGAGATCATCGAGAAAGCGAGTGGTAAACGTAAGGATATAGAATAAGCAAACATATGAACCAGAAGATTAGAATCAAGTTAAAGTCATTCGATCACAATCTCGTGGACAAGTCGGCCGAGAAGATTGTGAAGACCGTGAAGAGCACGGGCGCCGTTGTAAGCGGCCCGGTGCCCCTTCCCACGCGCAAGCAGATTTTCACGGTGAACCGCTCGACTTTCGTCAACAAGAAAGCCCGCGAGCAGTTCCAGCTCTGCACCTTCAAGCGTATCCTCGACATCTATTCGTCGACGCCCAAGACGATCGACGCACTGATGAAGCTGGAACTCCCCTCGGGTGTGGAGGTCGAAATCAAAGTGTGATAACGGAAGGCTTGTACCTATATTAGTATAGCACGAAAGATCACTTTATTTATAACAAACAATCGACAACAAATGTCAGGACTTATTGGAAAGAAAATCGGAATGACTTCCGTTTACAGTGCCGAGGGTAAGAATATACCATGCACTGTCATTGAGGCTGGGCCGTGCGTTGTTACGCAAATCAAGACCGTGGAGAAGGATACCTACGAAGCGGTACAGATTGCCTATGACGAGAAAAGTGAAAAGCACACCAGCAGCAGTTTGTTAGGTCACTTCAAGAAAGCCGGCACTACCCCCAAGCGCAAGATGGCTGAATTCAAGGGTATGCCCGAAGTGAATCTCGGCGACACGCTCACCGTAGACCTCTTCTCGGAGGAGGACTGGGTCGACGTGACCGGGATATCGAAAGGTAAAGGCTTCCAGGGCGTTGTGAAACGCCACGGTTTCGGCGGCGTGGGCGGCCAGACCCACGGCCAGCACAACCGTCAGCGCAAACCCGGTTCGCTGGGTGCGTCGTCCTATCCCTCGCGTGTCTTCAAGGGCAAGCGTTTGCCCGGCCAGATGGGTGGCGAGCAGGTCAAGGTTTTGAACCTGCGTGTTTTGAAAGTTATTCCCGAAAGCAACCTTATCCTCGTGAAAGGTTCGATCCCGGGTGCAAAAGGTGCTTATTTAACAATTGAGAAGTAGTATGGAATTAGCTGTTTTAAACACACAAGGAAAGGAAACGGGTCGTAAGGTAGTCCTTTCGGATGCCGTTTTCGGCGTGGAGGCTAATGACCACGCTATCTACCTGGACGTGAAGCAGTATCTCGCTGACCAGCGCCAGGGTACGCACAAGTCGAAGCAGCGCAACGAGGTTGCCGGTTCGACGCGTAAGCTCAAGCGCCAGAAAGGCACCGGCGGTGCCCGTGCCGGCAGCATCAAGTCCCCCCTCTTCCCGGGCGGCGGACGCATCTTCGGCCCCCAGCCCCGCGATTACAGCTTCAAGCTCAACAAGAAGCTCAAGCAGCTGGCCCGCCGCAGCGCACTGACCTACAAGGCACAGGCCGGCGTCATCAGCGTAGTGGAGCCCATCTCGATGGATGCCCCCAAGACCAAGGCCGTCGTTGCCCTGGCCGATGCGCTGAAAGTAGCCGACAAAAAGGTACTGCTGGTTCTCCCGGAGTCCAATGCAAACCTTCAGCTCTCGTGCCGCAACCTCCCCTACGTACAGCCCGTGCTGGCGCAGAACGTCTGCACGTACGACGTGATGAACGCTTCGGCGATCGTGATGGTGGAAGGCGCTGAGAATGTATTGAATACGATGTTAGCTTAAAAACGCAAGACACACAATGGAAATTATTATTAAGCCGGTTTTGACCGAGAAAATGACGATTCAGGGCGAAAAGTTGAATCGCTACGGTTTTATCGTTGACGTGAGGGCTAACAAGCTGCAGATTCGCAATGCCGTAGAACAGATGTACAACGTCGTCGTGACGGATGTGAACACCGTGAACTACATGGGCAAACTCAAGAGCCGCTACACCAAGGCCGGTCTCTTGGAGGGTCGCGCTAACAACTTCAAGAAGGCTATCGTCACCTTGAAGGACGGAGATAAGATAGATTTTTACAGTAATATCTAACGGAGATGGCAGTAAAAAAATTTAAACCTGTTACCGCAGGTACGAGACATAAGATTATCGGCACGTTCGAGGAAATCACGACGAACAAGCCTGAGAAATCGTTGCTCAGCCCCAAAAAGAGCTCGGGTGGACGTAACAACTCTGGTAAGATGACGGTTCGCTACATCGGCGGCGGTCACAAGCAGATGTATCGTAACATCGACTTCAAGCGCACGAAGGACGGCATTGCTGCAACTGTAAAATCTGTCGAGTACGACCCCAATCGTACTGCACGTATTGCACTTCTGGTATACGCCGACGGTGAGAAAAGCTACATCATCGCACCGAACGGCCTCCAGGTGGGCCAGACCGTAATGAGCGGCGCAGGCGTTGCTCCCGAGGTCGGAAACACGCTCTTCCTGAGCGAGATTCCGCTGGGTACGGTCATCCACAATATCGAACTCTACCCCGGCCAGGGAGCCGCCATGGCTCGTTCCGCCGGTTCTTACGCCCAGTTGCTGGCTCGTGAGGGCAAATTCGCCATCATCAAGCTGCCCTCGGGCGAGACTCGTATGGTACTCGTAACTTGCCGTGCTACGGTAGGCGTCGTGTCGAATGTCGACCACAGCCTCGAAAGCTCCGGCAAGGCAGGTCGTGAGCGTTGGCTCGGCCGCCGTCCGCGCAACCGCGGCGTGGTGATGAACCCCGTGGATCACCCGATGGGTGGTGGTGAAGGCCGTGCATCCGGTGGTCACCCCCGTTCGCGCAAGGGTCTGCTGGCTAAGGGTTACAAGACTCGCAACCCGAAGAAGACGACCTCGAAGTTTATTATTTCCAAGAAGAAAAAATAATTAAATAAGAGTACATAATGAGCCGTTCATTAAAAAAAGGACCGTTTATCGACCCCAAGCTCGAAGCGAAAGTAGTCGCCCAGGCGGAAGGCAACAAAAAGTCGGTCATCAAAACTTGGTCGCGTGCAAGTATGATCTCGCCTGATTTCGTAGGTCAGACGATCGCTGTCCACAACGGAAACAAGTTTATTCCGGTGTATGTAACAGAGAACATGGTAGGGCACAAGCTCGGTGAGTTTGCCCCCACCCGTAACTTCCGCGGTCACGCAGGTAACAAGAAAAAATAGGTAGAAAATGGGTGCAAGAAAAGCAATAAAAGCCGAGAAAATCAAGGCTGAAAAGAAGCAGAAGGCAATCGCTATTCTGCGTGATTGCCCGACCTCTCCCCGCAAGATGCGCCTGGTGGCCGACATCATCCGCGGCGTGGAGATCAACAAGGCATTGGGCATCCTTCGTTTTTCGAAGAAGGAGGCGTCGATCCGCATGGAGAAACTTCTCAAGTCGGCAATCGCCAACTGGGAGGCCAAGAACGAGAACGAGCGCCTGGAAGATACGAAACTGTGTGTGAAAGAGGTGTTCGTTGACGGCGGCCGCATGCTGAAGCGTATTCAGGCTGCGCCCCAGGGCCGCGCTCACCGAATCCGCAAGCGTTCGAACCACGTGACGATCGTAGTTGACAAAATGGTAACCGTAGAAAACAAGTAATCAGATGGGACAGAAAGTTAATCCGATAGCAAATCGTCTTGGTATCATCCGCGGTTGGGATTCCAACTGGTTCGGCGGCAAGGACTTCTCAGAGAAGCTGGTCGAGGACGCCAAGATCCGCAAATACCTGAATGTCCGTCTGGCCAAGGCAAGCATCTCGAAGATCATCATCGAGCGTACGCTGAAGCTGGTCACGGTGACCATTTCCACCGCTCGTCCGGGTATCATCATCGGCAAGGGCGGCCAGGAGGTCGACAAACTGAAGGAAGAGCTGAAGAAGCTCACCGGCAAGGAGATCCAGATCAACATCTTCGAGGTGAAGCGCCCCGAGGTGGATGCCGTGATCGTCGGCCAGAACATCGCCCGCCAGCTGGAGGGCCGCGTATCGTTCCGCCGCGCCGTGAAGACGGCCGTAGCATCGACCATGCGCATGGGTGCCGAGGGTATCAAGATCCAGGTTTCCGGCCGTGTAGGCGGCGCCGAAATGGCCCGCAGCGAAACCATCAAGGAAGGTCGTATTCCGCTGCATACGTTCCGTGCCGACGTGGATTTCTGCCTGACCGAGGCGCTCACCAAAGTGGGTATCCTGGGTGTGAAGGTCTGGATCTGCCAGGGCATCGTGTACGGCAAGCGCGACCTGTTCGAAATCGCAGGCGCATCGGCGCAGGCTCCCTCGGGCGACCGCGGTGAGCGTGGCGACCGCGGCGACCGTCGTGGTCGCGGCGACCGTCGCGGAGACCGGCGTGATCGCGGCGATCGTGGCGGTGACCGTCGTCGCAACAACAATAATAAGTAAGTCGGACCTTTTTAAAGCAAAACAACAATGTTACAGCCGAAAAAGACCAAATTTAGGAGAATGCAGAAGGGTCGCATGAAGGGTATTGCTCAGAGAGGAAACCAACTTGCAACCGGTTCGTTCGCAATCAAAGCACTTGAATCCGCATGGATCACAGGTCGTCAGATAGAGGCGGCGCGTCAGGCCATCACCCGTTACATGAAGCGTGAAGGCCAGCTCTGGATCCGCATCTTCCCCGATAAACCCATCACGAAGAAGCCCGCCGAGGTGCGTATGGGTAAGGGTAAGGGTAATCCCGAAGGGTTCGTGGCGCCCGTTACTCCCGGCCGTATTCTCTTCGAGGCAGAGGGCGTGCCCCTGGAAGTGGCGCAGGAAGCGCTCCGCCTGGGTGCCCAGAAACTGCCCATTACCACCAAGTTTATCGTAAGGCGTGACTACGTCGAAACCACAATCTAACGAGACGACAAGATGAAAAGTGCAGAAATCAAGGATATTTCGATCAAAGACCTGCAGGAGCGCATCGAGACTGAGAAGGCTCAGCTTGCAAAGCTGAAGGTGCAGCACGCGGTGTCCCCCGTCGAGAACCCTTCTATCATTAAGAAAAACCGCAGAGATATAGCTCGTATGCTGACAATCCTGCGTCAAAAAAACGCCTAATAAGGAATAGCTATGGAAAGAAATCTTAGAAAAGAGCGTATTGGGGTGGTTGTCAGCAACAAAATGGAGAAAACCATCGTGGTTGCAGTGGCCCGTAAGGTAAAGCATCCGATCTACGGCAAGTTCGTGAACAAGACGACGAAGTTCGTCGCCGAGTGCCTGGACGAAACCTGCAAGGAAGGCGACACCGTCCGTATCATGGAGACCCGCCCGCTGAGCAAAACGAAGCGTTGGAGATTAGTACAAATTATTGAAAGAGCTAAGTAATTATGATACAGCAGGAAAGTAGACTCGTAGTAGCTGATAACAGCGGTGCAAAGGAAGTTCTCTGCATCCGGGTGCTGGGCGGTACCAAACGCCGCTACGCATCTATCGGCGATAAGATTGTGGTGGCTGTCAAGAGCGCGACTCCTTCGGGCGATGTCAAGAAGGGTGCCGTGTCGAAAGCAGTCGTCGTAAGAACGACCAAGGAAATCAGACGTGCCAACGGTTCGTACATTCGTTTCGACGACAACGCCGTGGTGCTGCTTAACAACCAGGGTGAAATGCGCGGTACTCGTATATTTGGCCCCGTAGCTCGTGAGCTGCGCGACCAGTATATGAAGATTATCTCCCTCGCACCCGAAGTATTGTAATCATAAAAACACACATTCGGATATGTCAGTGAAATTACATATTAAGAAAGGGGATATGGTGCAGGTCATCGCCGGTGACAACAAGGGCCAGCAGGGCAAAGTCCTGAAGGTCGAAGCTGAAAAGCAGCGTGCCATCGTCGAGGGGGTGAACCTTTGCAAGAAGGCCACCAAACCCAATGCGCAGAACCCCCAGGGTGGTATCGTCGAGAAAGAAGCGCCGATCCACGTATCGAACCTGCAGGTGCTCGACCCCAAAGGCGGTAAACCCACCAAAGTCGGTCGCAGGCTCAATGCAAAAGGTAAATTAGTCCGTTACGCTAAAAAGTCAGGGGAGGAGATCAAATAATGGCAGCATACGTACCTACACTCAAGACACAGTATAAGGAGCAGATCGTAGCTGCCCTTATGAAGGAGTTCGGTTACACGAGCGTCATGCAGTGCCCGAAACTCGAGAAGATCGTTATCAACCAGGGTATGGGCCAGGCCGTCGCCGATAAGAAACTCATCGACGTGGCCGAGGCCGAGCTGACGCAGATCACGGGTCAGAAAGCCGTGCAGACGCGTTCGCGCAAGGACATCTCCAACTTCAAGCTGCGCAAGGGCATGCCGATCGGCGTGCGCGTGACGCTGCGCGATACGAAGATGTACGAATTCCTCCAGCGCCTGATCGCCGTGGCGCTCCCCCGTATCCGCGACTTCAAGGGTATCAACGAGAAGTTCGACGGCCAGGGCAACTATACCCTCGGCATCACCGAGCAGATCATCTTCCCGGAGATCGACATCGACAAGATCACCAAGATCTTCGGTATGGAGATTACGTTCGTTACCACGGCCAAGACCGACGAGGAGGCGTATGCCCTGCTCCGCGAATTCGGCCTCCCTTTCAAAAACGCTAAAAAGAATAACCAATAAGCTATGGCAAAAGAGTCAATGAAGGCACGCGAGGTAAAACGCGTGAAACTCGCAAACCGCTATGCTCACAAGCGCGAGGAGATTGCTGCCAAGGTGAAGAGCGGTGAGATGGATCACGAGGAGGCATGGATCGCACTGTCGAAACTGCCCCGCAACTCGAATCCCATCCGCCAGCACAACCGCTGCAAGATCACGGGCCGTCCCAAAGGCTACATCCGCCTGTTCGGCATCAGCCGTATCCAGTTCCGCGAGATGGCTTCGAAGGGCCTGATTCCCGGCGTGAAGAAAGCAAGCTGGTAATATTTTCGGATGCCGGGAATCCCGGTATCCGAAAATCCGTTTTTCTGCCGGGATGCGAGGCCGGGGCCGCAGGGATGCGGCCGGCGCAGGAGGTGCGGATGTGCCGATCTGCGCGGCGGCGGAGAATCCCGGAAATGAGTCTGGATACTGAGGGCGTATGCCCGTGGGAAAAGGCTGGACAGGAGCAGTTCCTGTACCGGACGGTGAAATGCCGGGACGATGGTGCGGCCGCTGGGCTGCCTGCCGTTCCCTCTTTCCGAAGGAATCGGGGCTTATATGGGTGCAGAACCCGAGTAGTTACGTCGCAATGTCGAGGAAAGTGCCGCCGCAAGCGGTAACTTCTCGGCGGCGGGGCGGAAATCGAGGGGTTAGGCATTTGGTTACAAATTTCTCGACCGAAGGGCCGGGGAGGGGTATCGCCGATTGCGGCGGCTCTCTTCCGAAGGGTCATCGGCTGTAGTGCCGACCGGGGATTTGTACGGGTTATGTTAGCAACGCATCCGTGCTAACATTGTCCGTATTCCGGGGCCGGGGCCTAAAAACGCCGAAAACAGGGCGTTAGCTTGGTTTTTTGAGAAATTATACGTATATTTGCGCGCTTTATACCCCGGGCGTAACCCCCGTGCGAAGGGCGCGAAGGCGCTGGGAATGAGGCGCAAAACAACGAGACATCCGAGGCGGCGGTAAGCCTGTTAGGACTTTAAGGCGCTGAGGGACAAATAATTAACTTATTACTTTAATTTTTAACTTCTATTCGTTATGACTGATCCTATTGCGGACTTTCTGACCAGAATTAGAAACGCAGTGAAAGCCAACCACAAGGTGGTTGAAGCTCCTGGCTCAAAAATTAAGCAGGAAATCACTAAGATTCTTTACGAGCAGGGTTACATCCTCGCTTACAAATTCGACACCGACGAGAAAGGTCACCCGTCGATCAAAATCGCGCTCAAGTGGGACGCTGCCACCAAGGGCAACGCCATCAAAGACCTGAAGCGCGTGAGCCGTCCCGGTCTTCGCCAGTATGTCTCGGTGGGCGATATGCCCCGCGTGCTGAACGGCCTGGGCATCGCTATCCTGTCGACTTCGAAAGGCATCATGACCGACGCCAAGGCCCGCAAGGAAAACGTGGGCGGCGAGGTGCTGTGCTACATCTACTAACGGAAATTTTTAAACGCAAGAACAATGTCAAGAATTGGTAAATTACCTGTAAACCTGCCCGCCGGCGTTACCGTAGAGGTTTCGGCCGACAATGTGGTAAGCGTGAAAGGGCCACTCGGGACGCTGAGCCAGAAAGTTGACTCGGACATCAAGGTAGAGGTCGGCACGCACAAGGACGTTCACACGGGCAACGAGGCTCCCGCCGTGCTCGTATCGCGTCCTACCAACCAGCCCCGCCACCGTTCGCTGCACGGCCTGTACCGTGCGCTGATCAACAACATGGTCGTCGGTGTGTCGAAGGGTTATGAAATCAAACAGGAGCTCGTGGGCGTCGGTTTCAAGGCCGAAGTCAAGGGCCAGATCCTCGAAATGAGCCTCGGTTATTCGCACGATACGCATTTCATGCTTCCCAAGGAGGTTACCGCTACGGCCGTGACGGAGAAGAAGGGCAACCCGATCGTAACGCTGAAGAGCATGGACAAGCAGCTCGTCGGCCAGGTCGCTGCCAAGATCCGTTCGCTGCGCAAGCCGGAGCCGTACAAGGGCAAGGGTATCAAGTTCGTCGGCGAACAGCTGCGTCGCAAGGCGGGTAAATCAGCAGGTGCTAAATAGTAAATAGTTTAGAGTTATGTCACTGAACAAGATAGAAAGAAGAGAGAGGATCAAGATGCGTATCCGCAAGATCGTGAGTGGTACGCCCGAACAGCCTCGCATGACTGTATATCGTAGCAACAAGCAGATCTACGTGCAGTTTATTGATGACCTCGCAGGTGTGACCCTGGCCACGGCATCCTCGCTGGACAAGGAGGTGGCGGAAGCCGCCGCCGGCAAGAACAAGTGCGACGTGGCCGCCCTGGTGGGCAAACTGGCCGCCGAGCGTGCTGCCGCCAAAGGCATTTCGACCGTAGCGTTCGACCGCAACGGCTACCTGTATCACGGAAGAGTTAAACAGCTGGCCGAAGCAGCACGCGAAGGCGGTCTTAAATTCTAAGCGATTATGTCAAATACCAACATAAAGAAAGTACGCACCAGCGACCTCGAGCTTAAGGACAGACTCGTAAGCATTCAGCGTGTTACCAAGGTAACCAAGGGAGGTCGCACATTCAGTTTCTCGGCCATTGTCGTCGTAGGTAATGAGGACGGTGTCGTGGGCTACGGCCTGGGCAAGGCTTCGGAGGTTCAGTCGGCCATCGCCAAGGGCGTGGAGGACGCAAAGAAGAACCTGGTGAAGATCCCCGTTATCAACGGTACGATTCCCCATAAGCAGGAGCTCCGTTACGGTGGTTCGCTCGTCATGATCCGCCCGGCCGCCCCCGGTACGGGTATCATCGCCGGCGGTGCCATGCGTGCCGTGCTGGAGTCGGTGGGCGTGAAGAACGTGCTTGCCAAGAGCAAGGGTTCGTCGAACCCCCACAACCTGGTGAAGGCAACCATCGGCGCCCTGTGCGAACTGCGTGATGCACACAGCATCGCCCGTCTGCGCGGCATCTCGATGGACAAGGTGTTTAACGGTTAATTTTGTAGAGACAAATGGCAAGATTGAAAATCACCCAGGTCAAAAGCCGCATCGGCGCTACCGAGCGCCAGTGCAAGAACCTCGACGCGCTGGGGCTGAAGAAGATCAACGCGAGCGTCGAGCATGACGACTCGGCGATCATCAAGGGTATGATCGAGCGCGTGAAGCACCTCGTCAAAGTCGAGGAGGTAGCCGTAAAGAAGGCTGCAGCACCCAAGGCCAAGAAGGCCGAAGCTGCCGAGGCCGCAGAATAAGTTTAACAGCTAAGAAGTAATTTTTACGATGGAACTCAATAATCTCAAACCTGCAAAGGGTTCAACGCACCACGACAAGCGAATCGGTCGCGGTGCAGGTTCGGGTCACGGTGGCACGGCCACGCGTGGCCACAAGGGTGCGCAGTCGCGCTCGGGTTACTCGCGTAAACTGGGCTTCGAGGGCGGTCAGATGCCTCTTCAGCGTCGTCTTCCCAAGTTCGGTTTCACCAACCTGAAGCGCGTCGAATTCAAGGCTATCAACCTCTCGACGCTCGAGGAGCTGGCAGCCAAGAAGTCGCTCTCCGAGATCACGGTCGACACGCTCGTGGCCGCAGGTTTCATCTCGTCGAACGACAAGGTGAAAATCCTCGGTAACGGTACGGTTACCAAGGCGCTGAGCGTGAAGGCTCACGCATTCTCGAAGAGCGCCGAGGCGGCCATCGTGGCAGCCGGCGGCAGCGTCGAAAAACTGTAAGAACCCTAGAAACCGAAAATTATGAATCAGTATCTCGTTGTTGGTATCGTCTTTTTAGTGGTAATCGCTCTTTTGGCGACCAACAAGAAATTGGTTGAAACGCTCAAGAATATCTACAAGATCGAGGAGCTGCGCAAACGTGTGATCTACACGATCGGGCTGCTGCTGGTCTACCGCTTGGGTAGTTTCGTGGTGATTCCGGGTATCAACCCCAACGCCCTGGGCGAGGGGTCGGCGCTTGCCAGCCAGCTCGACGGCAACGGACTTCTGGGTCTGTTGAACGTCTTTTCCGGCGGTGCATTCGGCAATGCGGCCATCTTTGCACTCGGAGTCATGCCGTACATCACCGCCTCCATCATCATCCAGCTCATGGGTATGATGATCCCGTATTTCCAGAAGATGCAGAAGGAAGGTGAAAGCGGCCGCCGCAAAATGAATCAGTGGACGCGCTTCCTTACCATCGGCGTGCTGATCCTCCAGGGCCCGGCGTACATCGCCAACCTGTACCATCAGGTGCCCTCTGCATTCGTTTACGGCAACTCGTTCGGCTTCGTAGCCTATGCGACGACGATCCTCATCGCCGGTACCATGTTCATTATGTGGCTCGGCGAGAAGATCACGGACAAGGGTATCGGCAACGGTATCTCGCTGATAATCATGATCGGTATCGTGGCCCGTCTGCCCCACGCCCTGTTGGCCGAGGTCAACGCGCGTTTCCAGACCGCCAGCGGTAGCGCCATCATGCTTATCCTCGAGCTGGTGTTGCTGTTTCTGGTCTTCATGGCTACGATCGCCCTGGTACAGGCAGTCCGCAAGGTACCTGTACAGTATGCAAAGCGTATCGTCGGTAACAAACAGTACGGCGGTGTACGTCAGTACATCCCCCTGAAGATGAATGCTGCGAATGTGATGCCCATCATCTTCGCGCAGGCTCTGATGTTTATCCCGGCGCTGTTCTCCGGTACGGCCTTCGCAGCTGCTTTCAGCTCGATGACCGGTTTCTGGTACAACTTCACGCTTGCAGTGCTGGTAATCGCGTTCACCTACTTCTACACCGCGATTATCATCAACCCCCAAATGATGGCCGATGACATGAAGCGAAACGGCGGCTTTATCCCGGGTGTGAAACCGGGTAAGCAGACCGTGAACTACATCGACACCATCATGACGCGTATCACGCTCCCCGGCTCGTTCTTCCTGGCCATCGTGGCGATCCTGCCCGCGCTGGCGATGAAGTTCCTGGGCATCCAGCAGGCGTTCGCCTACTTCTACGGAGGTACGTCGCTGCTGATCATGGTCGGCGTGGTGCTCGACACTCTGAAGCAGATCGAGAGCTACCTGCTGATGCGTCATTACGATGGTCTGATGAAGACCGGACGTATCCAGGGTCGTCATTAGGAGTTTTTCCCGAAGAGTTCTTAACGAAGAGAATGATCTATTTAAAGACAGACGAGGAGATAGAGCTGCTCCGCGAGAACAACATCCTGGTGTCGAAGACACTGGCGGAAGTGGGTCGCCACATCCGGCCGGGTGTCACCACCAAGTTTTTGGACTCGGTTGCCGAGGATTTTATCCGCGCACACGGAGCAGTTCCCGCCTTCCTCGGGTATCAGGGATTTCCCGCTTCGTTGTGTATATCGGTAAACGAACAGGTAGTTCACGGTATCCCATCCTCGAAATGCGTCCTCAGAGAGGGCGACATCGTTTCGGTCGATTGCGGTACGTTTATGAAGGGGTTTGTTGGTGATTCGGCGTATACGTTCGCCGTTGGAGAGGTTGCCGGGGAAGTTAGGCAGCTGATGGAGGTCACCAAAGAGGCTCTTTATAAAGGTACGGCACAGGCTAAGGCCGGCAACCGCGTAGGCGACGTGTCGGCAGCCGTGCAAGAGTACGCCGAAAGTTTCGGCTACGGTGTGGTGCGGGAATTGGAAGGACATGGGTTGGGTCGGAAAATGCACGAAGACCCCGGTGTCCCCAATTACGGAGCACGCGGCAGGGGGCCGCTCCTCAAGGAAGGAATGGTCATCTGTATCGAGCCCATGATAAATATGGGTACCAAAGCGGTGGTTTTTGAAAGGGATGGCTGGACAGTCCGCACGCGCGACCATAAACCCGCGGCGCACTACGAGTTCGCCGTTGCGGTTCGTAAGGACGGGCCCGACGTGCTGACGGACTTTAGTATCATCGAACAGGCAATAAACAAGTAAGACTCTATGGCAAAACAGGCTGCTATTGAAAGGGACGGTACGATTATCGAAGCCTTGTCCAACGCGATGTTCCGCGTCGAGCTGGACAACGGCCACGTGCTCACCGCCCACATCTCGGGGAAGATGCGTATGCACTACATCAAGATCCTTCCCGGAGATAAGGTAAAAGTGGAGATGACGCCCTATGACCTGACGAAGGGGCGTATATCTTTCCGGTACAAATAACATTAGATTGCTTGAAAATCATGAAAGTAAAAGCATCCATCAAGAAAAGAAGCGAGGATTGCAAGATTGTGAAGCGTAAGGGGAAACTCTACGTCATTTGCAAGAAGAATCCCAAGTTTAAAATGCGCCAAGGGTAATGTTTAAACGGTTTAGTAAAAAAGAAAAAGATTTTATATGGCACGTATAGTCGGTGTAGATTTACCAAAAAATAAAAGGGGCGAGATCGGCCTGACCTATATCTACGGTATCGGTCGTTCGACGGCCCGCAAGATTCTCGAGGTCGCTGGCATCAGCTACGACCTCAAAGTCCAGGATTGGTCGGACGACCAGGTCGGTGCGATCCGTTCGACGATCGCTGACCTGGGTATCAAAGTCGAGGGCGAATGCCGTTCGGCCGTCCAGCTCAACATCAAGCGCCTGATGGATATCGGCTGCTACCGCGGCATCCGTCACCGCCTGGGTCTTCCCGTTCGCGGTCAGTCGACCAAGAACAACGCACGTACCCGTAAGGGCCGCAAGAAGACTGTCGCAAACAAGAAAAAGGCAACAAAGTAATCTTTAGAGAATTATGGCAAAGAAAACTGGAACAGTTAAGAAAAAGGTTGTTAAGGTCGGTGCCGTTGGCAATGCCTACGTTCACTCCACTTTCAACAACGTAATCATCACTATCACCAACGAGGTGGGTGACGTCATCAGCTGGTCGTCGGCCGGTAAGATGGGTTTCCGTGGTTCGAAGAAGAATACTCCGTATGCAGCACAGACCGCTTCGGCCGACTGCGCAAAGGTCGCTTACGACATGGGCCTGCGCAAGGTGAAAGTGTATGTCAAGGGCCCGGGCGCCGGACGTGAGTCGGCCGTGCGCACCATCCACGGCGCCGGTATCGAGGTGATGGAGATCATCGACGTTACGCCGCTGCCGCATAACGGTTGCCGTGCTCCTAACCGCCGCCGCGTATAATTTGCGTCGTGGTAAGGAATATTTCTAAGGTTTTAAAAAAGTCAAAACAATGGGAAAATACATAGGACCAAAATCGAAGATCGCCAGAAAGTTCGGCGAAGCTATTTACGGGGCGGACAAGGTGCTTGAGAAACGCAACTTTCCTCCCGGACAGCACGGTCTGGCGCGCAAGCGCAAGAAGGTGTCGGAGTACGGCACGCAGTTGAGCGAGAAGCAGAAGGCAAAGTATACGTACGGCCTGCTCGAAAAGCAGTTCGCACGCACCTACGACCAGGCTGCGCGTATGGGCGGTATCACGGGCGAGAACCTGCTGAAGCTGCTCGAATGCCGCCTGGACAATGTTGTTTACCGCTTGGGTATCGCCCCGACGCGTGCAGCTGCCCGCCAGCTCGTTTCGCACTGCCACATCTGCGTGAATGGCAGCGTCGTGAACATCCCCTCGTACTCGCTGCGTGCGGGTGACGTGGTGTCCGTTCGCGAGAAGTCGAAGAGCCTGGAAGTGATCTCGGCATCTCTGGCCGGCGGTTCGAAGAGCCGCTATGCTTGGCTTGAGTGGGACAATGCCTCGATGAGCGGCAAGTTCCTGCAGAAGCCCGAGCGCGAGGAGATCCCCGAGAACATCAAGGAGCAGCTCATCGTCGAGTTGTACTCGAAGTAGTAATCAAACAAACTGAATATATTATGGCAATATTAGCATTCCAGAAACCTGAAAAGGTTATTATGCTTGAATCCACTTCGTCGTTCGGGAAATTCGAATTCCGACCGCTGGAGCCCGGGTTCGGTATGACTGTCGGTAACGCTTTGCGTCGTATTCTGCTCTCCTCGCTCGAGGGTTACGCGATCACGACTGTCAAGGTAGCCGGTGTCGACCACGAGTTTGCCGCTATCCCCGGCGTGATGGAGGATATGTTGAACATCATCCTCAATCTGAAGCAGGTTCGTTTTATCCGCACAGTCGATAATCAGGATGCCGAGAAGGTTTCCATTAACGTTGCGGGTGTGACGGAGCTGACTGCCGGATATATTTCAAATTACCTTTCGTTCTTCAAGGTGTTGAACCCCGATCTGGTGATCTGCCACCTCGCGCCCGGCACGAAGCTGCAGATGACCCTCACGATCGGTAAGGGGCGCGGTTACGTTTCGGCAGAGGAGAATACCCCCGCCGAGTGCGAGTTCGGCACCCTTCCGATCGACTCGATCTTCACGCCGATCAAGAACGTAAAGTATTCCATCGACAACTACCGTGTCGAGCAGAAGACCGACTACGAGAAGTTGAACCTGGAGATTACTACCGACGGGTCGATTCACCCCAAAGAGGCTCTGAAAGAGGCTGCAAAGATCCTTATCCAGCACTTCATGCTCTTCTCCGACGAGAAGATCACCGTCAACATGGAGGATACCAACGGTACCGAAGAGTTCGATGAGGATGTACTCCACATGCGCCAGCTGCTGAAGACCAAGCTTTCGGATCAGGATCTGAGCGTCCGTGCCCTGAACTGCCTGAAAGCCGCAGATGTGGACACCGTGGGAGACCTCGTGAAGCTCAACCGCAATGACCTGCTGAAGTTCCGCAACTTCGGTAAGAAATCGCTCACGGAGCTCGACGAGCTGCTGACCTCGCTCAACCTGAAGTTCGGTATGGACGTATCAATCTACAAACTTGACAAAGATTAATTATGAGACACAATAAGAATTTCAACCACCTTGGCCGCCAGGCAGGACACCGTAAAGCGTTGATGTCGAATATGGCTTCGTCGCTCATCCTGCACAAGCGTATCGAGACTACCGTTGCCAAAGCCAAGGCCGTTCGCCAGTTCATCGAACCGCTGGTGACCAAGTCGAAGGATGACTCGACGCACTCGCGCCGCATCGTCTTCTCGTACCTCAAGCAGAAAGAGGCCGTAACCGAGTTGTTCCGCACCATCGCTCCGAAGATCGCCGAGCGTCCGGGCGGCTATACCCGCATCCTGAAGACCGGCTTCCGTCTGGGCGATGCTGCCGACATGTGCATCATCGAGTTCGTTGACTTCAACGACGCTTACACGCTGGGCATCGCTCCCGCAGCTGCTGCCGAAGCCAAGCCCAAGACGCGCCGTTCGCGCAAGCCCGCAGCCAAGAAGACCGATGCGGTCGAGGAGGCTACGGTCGTGGAAGGCGAAGCCAAGAAGGCCGCACCTAAAAAGGCTGCCGCTCCGAAGGCTGCGAAGCCCGCGGCTCCGAAGTCTGCCAAGGTTGCAGCCCCGAAGGTTGCCAAGAAAACCAACGTAGGCAAGAAGATGTAAATTCGCGTCTGCTGTCAGAAAAAGGGACGACCCCGATGTGGGTCGTCCCTTTTTTTGTCCGGGATGCCGGGGCTTGTCGTCAGCCCTGCTTTTTGGCCGGGTATCGGTTGCTTGTTTGCCGGGGAGGGCGGTTGCCTGCCGGTTCGGACGGACGAACCTGGGCTTTTCGATCCCGTAGGCGACCGGCATCTTTATGTTTTCGACCTTGGGTATCCGTGTCCGGAGGTGCGGGAGTACCGGGCGGAGCAGATAGACTTGGGCAATGGTGCCCTTATCGGGACTTTCCGCTTTCATGTCCCTCTTCCGGCTTCGTGCGGGCCAATGGTTTTCAAGGAAAGTTTGAAAAAATCCCCGGAACATGCAACGTTCCGGGGATTCGTTCTGTGTGTCGGAGTCGGTTTATTTCGCGAAGCCTTTGCCGATGCCAAGGAAATCCTCGGCCTTGAGGGCTGCGCCGCCGATCAGGCCGCCGTCGACGTCTTCCTTGGCGAAGAGCTCCGGTGCGTTCGAGGGCTTGCACGAACCGCCGTAGAGGATGGCGGTATCCTGTGCTGCCGCGCCGAATTTGGCTGCCAGCACCTGGCGGATGTAAGCGTGGATTTCCTGTGCCTGCTCGGCCGAGGCGGTCTTGCCGGTGCCGATAGCCCATACGGGCTCGTATGCGATCACGAGGTTCTTGTACTCCTCTTCGGTGAGGTTGTAAACCACCTCCTCGATCTGGGCCTTCACCACGTCGAAGTGTTTGCCGGCCTCACGCTCTTCGAGGTTCTCGCCTACGCAGTAGATCGGGGTCAGGCCGTTGGCGTAAGCCTGCGCCATCTTCTTGTTGAGCGTAGCGGAGGTTTCGCCGTAGTACTGGCGGCGCTCCGAGTGGCCGAGGATCACGTATTTGCAACCCAGCGCCGCGATCATCGAAGCGGCGATCTCGCCCGTATAGGCGCCTTTGGCCTCCGTGGCGCAGTCCTGTGCCCCGAGGGCGATGTCCGAACCCTTGAGTGCCTCGGCGACCTGCGAAAGGTGCGTGAAGGGGGGGCACACGATGAAGTTGACGCACGAGCATACCTCGCCGCGGCCGGCTGCGATGCCTTTGGCCAGTTCTACACCTTCGGCGGGAAGCGTATTCATCTTCCAGTTGCCGGCAACAATTTTCTTTCTCATTTTCTTAGGTTTTTATTGTTAAAATCCGAATTGTCACGTTATTCCTCGCACCATTTTTTGACCTCTTCGATCGAGGGGGCCTTCAGGCCGAGCTTGTTCTTTTTGTTGAAGCCGCACAGGTCGTTGAAGAACTTGCCCAGGGCGAGTTTCTTCAAGGCCTCGACCGTGATGTACCCCATTTTCTGGATCACGGGCACCCACTCTTCGGGGATGCCGGCGGCGGTGTATTTCTCCACGGGGTCGTTCACGACCTTTTTTTCGGGGCGCATTTGCGGGAAGAAGAGCACGTCCTGGATCGAACTGGTGCCGGTCATGAACATCGTGAGGCGGTCGATGCCTATGCCCATGCCCGAGCACGACGGCATGCCGTATTCCAGTGCGCGTACGAAATCCATGTCGATGAACATGGCCTCGTCGTCGCCCTTTTCGCTCAGCCGCAACTGTTCCTGGAAGCGTTCCAGCTGGTCGATCGGGTCGTTGAGCTCCGAGTAGGCGTTGCACAGCTCCTTGCCGTTCACGAACAGTTCGAAACGTTCCGTGAGGTCGGGGTTCGAGCGGTGGCGCTTGCAGAGCGGCGACATTTCGCGCGGGTAATCGCACACGAACGTGGGCTGGATCAACTCCTCCTCGCAGTACTGCCCGAAGATGGCATCGATCAGCTTGCCCTTGCCCATCGTGTCGTCGATTTCGACGCCGAGGCGCTTGCAGGCTTCGCGGAGCTGCTCCTCGCTCTGCCCCGTGATGTCGTAGCCCGTTTTCTCGCGGATGGCGTCGGTCATCGTCAGGCGGCGGAACGGTGCCTTGAACGAGATCTGCTTGCCGTCGAGCGTCAGCTCCGTCGTGCCGTTCACGGCCACGGCCACCCGTTCGAGCATCTGCTCGGTGAACTCCATCATCCAGAGGTAGTCCTTGTAGGCCACGTAAATCTCCATGACGGTGAATTCGGGGTTGTGCGTGCGATCCATGCCCTCGTTGCGGAAATTCTTGCCGAACTCGTATACGCCGTCGAATCCGCCGACGATCAGTTTCTTGAGGTACAGCTCACTGGCGATGCGCAGGTACTGGTCGATGTCGAGCGCATTGTGGTGCGTGATGAACGGGCGTGCCGAGGCGCCGCCCGGAATCGGCTGCAGGATCGGGGTCTCCACCTCGACGTAGCCGCGCTCGTTGAAGAACTGGCGCATCGTGGCGACGATCTTGGCGCGCCGGACGAATACGTCGCGCACCTGCGGGTTCACCACCAGGTCGACGTAGCGCTGGCGGTAGCGGACTTCGGGGTCGGTGAAGGCGTCGAACGTCTGGCCGTCCTTGGCCTTGACGACGGGCAGCGGGCGGATCGACTTCGAGAGCACCGTGAACTTGCGGCAGTGCACCGACAGTTCGCCCGTGTTGGTGTGGAACGCGAAGCCCTCGACGCCGACGATGTCGCCGATGTCGAGCAGCTTCTTGAACACCGTGTTGTATAGCGTGGGGTCTCCTTCGGGGCAGACGTCGTCGCGGCGGATGTAGACCTGGATGCGGCCCGTGTGATCCTGCAATTCGAAGAACGAGGCGCTGCCCATGATGCGGCGCGACATGATGCGGCCTGCGATGCGAATGTCCTGGTAGTTGCCTCGGGCCTCGTCGTAGTTGTCGGCGATCTCCCGTGCCGTGGCCGTCACTTCATAGCGGGCGGCGGGATAGGGGTCGATGCCGAGCTCGCGCAGGGCTGCAAGCGACTGCCTCCGGAGCTGTTCCTGTTCACTGAGTTCGATGCTCATATCTTGTGTTTTTGAATGTTTGGACTATTGACCGTGCAAAGTTAATAAATTCTGCGCAAATATGCTTCAGCCGGGGTGGGTGAATCGTCTGTTCCGGCTCTGTGCCAGCCTGAGGTAGCCCCGCAGGGCGGCGTAGCCCAGTCCCAGGCCGACGAGCGTGCCCCATACGATATCCATCGGGAAATGCTTGCCCAGGTAGATGCGCGAATAGCAGATGACGAGGGTGCAGACGACCATCAGGGCGGTGAACCACTTGCGGCGGATCGCACCGCACGAGAGTACGGCCAGCGCGACGATCGTGGCCGCGTGCGCCGAGACGGTGCCGTACATGCCGCTTACGGCCTCGGGCGGGACGTGCACTGCCCAATCATGCGGCATTGCCGCACGGCGCAGGGCGCGCAGCGAATCGGGCGTGATCTCCAGCCCTTCGAGCGAGGGGGTGAACATCGGCCGCGGGCGCGGTTCGAACTGCGGCAGCATGTCGCCCAGCAGGCCGTTATGCTTGAAGATGCCCGAAACTATGTCCGACAGCCCCAGGGCGAGAAGCATCAGCACCAGGAAAACCGACATGCCCCGCCAGCCGCTGCGGCGCCATACCAGCCACAGGATCAATGCATAGAGCGGCAGCCACATCGCCGTGCCCGAGATGGTGAGCATCACGCGGTCGAGGGCCGTGCCGCCGTCGAAATTGAGGGCCATGAACAGGCCGTGGTCGAAAGTATACATGGGTCGATGGATTTGTCGTAAATGGCTGTGGGCTGTTTTTGCCGCATTGCGGGAAGCTTTCCCTCAGCAGGGGCTTGGGGTGGGGCCAGACTTGCAAACACGGCCGTCGGCCGCGGGAAGAACATACCGGGATGCAAGGCGGCCGTCATACGCATTTTAAAACTGAAAGTAGATGAACGGTTGTATGTCGCTCGATTTGATCTGCATCACGCACCAGATCATCGCGGCGGCCATCACGACCTGCAACACCAGCGGGGCGTTGGCTACCAGGCGCTGTGCCGCGCGGTCGACGCAGCCCGGCATGAGATGGAGCAGGTAGCCCGCACCGATCAGGGCGAAGACACCCGCGTAGCCCGCGATGACCTGCGGGATCATTGGAACGTTGAAGTTGGAGAAGATCTGGTGCAGCATCAGTTCGACGGTCTGCATCGACTCGGCGCGGAACATCAGCCAGCCCAGGCAGACGAGGTTGAACGTGAAGAAGACGCCCGCCGCACGGCTCCACCAGTGCATCTGCGCCCCGGTGGCCTTGGCCCCCGGGACGACGGCCATCCACAGTTTATGCAGCGCCAGCGCTACGCCATGCAGCGTGCCCCAGAGGATGAAGCGGATCGCCGCACCGTGCCACAACCCACCCAGCACCATCGTGACGAGCAGGTTGCCGTAGGTGCGCAGTTTGCCTTTGCGGTTGCCGCCCAGCGAGATGTAGAGGTAATCGCGCAGCCACGAGGAGAGCGAGATATGCCACCTGCGCCAGAATTCGGTGATGGTGGCCGACTTGTACGGGGCGTCGAAGTTCTTGGGGAAGCGGAAGCCCAGCAGCAGGGCGATGCCGATCGCCATGTCCGAGTAGCCCGAGAAGTCGCAGTAAATCTGCAAGGCATAGCCGTAGATGCCTGCCAGGCACTCGAAGCCCGAATAGAGCAGTGGCTCGTCGAAGATGCGGTCGACGAAATTGAGCGAGATGTAGTCCGAAATGATCGCCTTTTTGAAGAGTCCCGTGAGGATCAGGAAGACTCCCGTGCCGAACATTTCGCGCGTCACGACGACCGGGTTGCGGCGGATCTGGGGGATGAAGTCCCGGGCCCGGACGATCGGGCCTGCGACCAGCTGGGGGAAGAACGAGAGGTAGAAAAGGTAGTCGCACCAGTTGCCGAGCGGTTTGAGCTGTCCGCGGTAGATGTCGATCGTGTAGCTCATCGACTGGAACACGAAGAACGAGATGCCGACCGGCAGGAAGATGTTCTGGAATTGGAGGAACCCCTGCCCGAACATCTGGTTGGCGATGTCGACCAGGAAGTTGGTGTATTTGAAATATCCCAGCATCCCGAGGTTCACCATGACGCTCAGTACGACGAGCCACCGTTTCGCGGCGCGGCTCCGCACGCGGTAGATGCCCTGCGCGATCAGGAAGTCGCTCGTGGCGGCGAAGATGAGCAGCAGGAAATAGATGCCGCTTGATTTGTAGTAGAAATAGAGCGAAAAAAGGATGACGTAGACGATACGGGCCATTGGCGCACGGCGGAAAGCATTGTATATGAGCATGAACCCGGCGAAGAGGAACAGGAACAGCCCGCTGCTGAAAATCAGCGGCGAAGAGGCGTCGTACGCGAGCAGCGCCTGCAGTTTTTCCAGGATGCCGTCCGTTGCGGGGAGTGTCATTTCCGGGGTGTGTTGAGGTTTCCGATTGCGGAGACGGGCCGCAGCTCCCGGTCGATCTTCAGCAGACGGACACTGTCGAGTACGGCCTGCTCGGCCTGGCGGCGGATGCGTGCGGCTTCCGCGGCGGCATGGGCTTCGTATGCCCCGGCGTTGATCGCATCGACGAGCGACCAGGCCACGCGGCGCCCGCCGGCGTAGTTGATGTGCGTGTAGTCCTTGCCGGCCCAGCCGTTGGCGACGAACTGTTCCATGCCGCCCAGCGAACGCATGGCGTCGCAGGTCGGCCAGAATGCCGCGCCCGTGTTTTCCGCAGCCCCGCGCTGGTAGTCGAGCATGTAGGGGATGGCATCCATGGGTTCGAAGCCTGCGTCGGTCTTCACCGAACGGTCGCTCACGCCCAGTACCAGCACGGCCGCCGTGGGGAAGCACTGCTGTACGTAGACGACCATTTTCTCGATCTGTCGGGCGTAGTTGGTGTAGTTGTGCACCCCCGTCTGCATGATGTTGAGCCCGTATTGCAGGATTACCAGGTCGTAACCCGCGTGGGCGTTGATCTGCGCATTGACCGACGGGTTTGTCCAGAACATCGCCTGCCCGTTGTTGCTGCGCACCGAGTAGTTGTCGACCACGACGCCGTCGGCTTCGAAGACAGCGCCGTAGCCGATGAACCCTTCCGTCCCGGAGTTCACCTTGAATGCCAGCGAACGGATATGGGGCGCCGTGACCGTGACTTGCCGGACGGCGGCGGCTCCTTCGACCTCGAATTCGCGGCGGAGCGAATCGTTGAGCGTCAGTTCGATGCGGCTGTCGCCGGGGCTGATGAAGAACACCCGTGCCGCGGTGCAGGAGTCGAGCCGCTGCCGGTAGTCGGTGTTTTCCCACCGCGTGGAGGCGCCCTCCGAGGGCTGGCACACCCATCCCGAGACGAAGAAGTGCCCGCGCAGGTTCTGGGGTGCCGCTTTGCGCTGCATGATGTTGTATGCCGTCCAGCCTTTCGACTGGGTTTTGATCGTGCGCCGGAAGGCCGTCAGGGGCGATGCCATCGGGGCGAAGCCCGCGCCGCCCCCGCCGTAGGCCTGTTGCAGCTTCTCGCGCAGGTCGGCCGTGAGGATGTCGCCCTCGATGAACGAGTCGCCCAGTACGGCGATGCGCACCGGACGGCGGGCATAGAGCAGCGTGTCGTAGAATGCCCTGAGACGTCCCGAATCGGCGGGGGCGAACTGCTCGATCGCCACGAGCGCCGGGTTGAGCCGCACCGTGTCGGGGACTACCGCCCTGCGGCCGGAGCTGTCTTGCCGCAGCAGCCATTCGAAGATGGTTTGCACGGGGCGGGGCGCTGTGTCCGCTTCGATGCGCTCGGCCTCGATGCGCCGGGCGACCTGTGCCATGTCGACGTGGAAATCGTCCTCGTCGAAGAGCGCCGGTTCGGCGGCTTCCGCCGCGGCGTCCTCGAACGACAGGATGTCCGACAGGATGTTGGCCCGGCGGAGCTTGACGCCGCCGAGGCTTTGCGGGGGGATAAAACTCACGGCCCCAAGCACTGCGATCAGCGCCAGGGCCGCGATCCATCCCCGGTGGGAGTAGTCTTTTTCGGGGGTATTCATCGTCCGTTTAGTCGCGTCGCCCGAGGATCAGGAAGACGTAGTAAAGCACCGAGGCGATGGCGCTGAGGGCTGCTACGAGGTAGGTGCGCGCTGCCCACGAGAGGGCTTCCCGGGCTTGTGCGAGCTGTGCGCCCTGCATCGTGCGGCTGACCTGCAGCCATTCCAGCGCGCGTGCCGAGGCGTTGTATTCGACGGGAAGCGTCACCAGCGAGAAGACCGCCGACATGGCGATCAGCCCCACGCCGATCCAGCACAGCAGTTCGTTCTGCGTCGTGGCGAGGATCACCAGTCCGAGGATGATGACCCATGTGGCTGCGGTCGAGGAGAACTGCACGATGGGTACCAGCTGCGAGCGCAGCGTCAGGGGGGCGTAGCCCCGGGCATGTTGCACGGCGTGCCCGCACTCGTGCGCCGCCACGGCTGCCGCTGCGACGCTCGTCGACGAATAGACGCTGTCGCTCAGGTTGACGGTCATCGTTTGCGGGTTGAAGTGGTCGGTCAGGTTTCCGCCCACGTGCGTCACCTTGACGTTATGGATGTTGTTGTCGCGGAGCATCTTCTCGGCCACCTCGGCGCCCGTGAGGCCGCCGGGGAACTGCACCTTCGAATATTTGCGGAATACCGATTGCAGGCGTGCCTGCACGGCGTAGCCGGCGATACCGATGACGATGATCAGGACGAACATTCCCATCGTCGCCGCCGAATAGTGTGCCGCACCGGAGGCCGGTTCGGCGTAGTATCCTGCCTGGAGCAGGGTGAAAAGCATGTGTGTCATAGTCATTTAGTTTTTTCTGTGTGTGTAATATGCGCCCGCCTGCTGCGAGGGCATCAGTACCATTTCATTAACGGTCATATGGGCCGGTAATTGTGCCGCCCATGCGATCGCCTCGGCGATGTCATCGCCGGTGAGCGGCTCGACGCCGTCGTAAACCCGGTCGGCGCGCTCCTTGTCGCCGTGGAAGCGCACCTCGGAGAACTCTGTCTCGACCATGCCGGGACGGATCTCCGTCACCTTGATGCCGCTGGCGAGCAGGTCGGCGCGCATGGCCTGCGAGATGGCGTGCACGGCGTGCTTCGAAGCGCAGTATACGGCGCCGTTCTCGTAGGGTTCCGTGCCGGCGATCGACCCGATGTTGAAGACGTGCCCGCCGCCTGCGGCCACCATCTTGGGGGTGATGACGCGCGTGACATAGAGCAGCCCCTTGACGTTGGTGTCGATCATGGCGTCCCAGTCGGCCGTGTCCCCCTTGTCGATGTGTTCGAGCCCGGCCGCAAGCCCGGCGTTGTTGACCAGCAGGTCGACGCGCCCGAGCGGTTCGAGATTGCGGCGCACGGCCTCTTCGCTGCGGACGTCGAACGTGAGCGTCGTGCAGCGGCCGCCTGCCGCCTCGATTTCGCGGCGGAGCGATTCGAGCCTTTCGCTACGCCGCCCCGTCGCTATGATGTCGTAGCCTTCCGCCGCGAGCCGGAGCGCCGTGGCGCGTCCGATGCCCGATGTGGCCCCTGTGACCAAAGCCTGTTTTTTCATCCGAATAACGTGAATATGTTTGTGTCGACCCATGTCGGAAGCTGTCCCTTGGGGGTGCCCGGTTTGCCTTCGGCCGTTCCCGGAGCTGCCGGGCTCCGTGTCCGTCCCCCCCCCCGGATCCCGCCTGCACGAAGCGGGGCTTCCAATTAATTGGGTTATTTCGGACAAAAATACGAAATAATTGTGTTTCTTTGCATAAATTTTCCAGCAAATTCAGCAGCCGTGAACCTTGCCTTTTTCATCGCCCGCCGGACGGCGCAGCACACCCCGGATAACAAACCCGGGGTGATGGAGCGTATCGCCGTGATTTCCGTGGCATTGAGCGTGGCAGTGATGATCCTGGCCATGGCCGTGATCATGGGGTTCAAGTACGAGGTGGCACGCAAGGTAACGGCCTTTGCGGCGCATGCCGTCGTGACCGACGTGCGGGGTGTCGGGACGCTCGATTCGGAGCCCGTGCGCCGCAGCGCCCGCACCGAAGGGCTGATCCGCTCGACCCGGGGATTCGCTTCGATGGCTCCGTATGCCGTCAAGGGCGGCATCGTCCGTACGGCCGACGCAGTGGGCGAGGTGATGCTCAAGGGGGTGGATACGGCCTATGACTGGTCGGCCTTCCGCGGATGGCTCGTCGACGGGGATTTGCCCCGTGTGGGGGATTCGATCCGCACGAAGGACATCCTGCTTTCGCGCAGCCTGGCTGACCGGCTGATGCTCGGCGTGGGCGACCGTGTGGAGATGCTCTTCGTCGAGGCCGGCGACACGCCGCGCCGCGACCGGTTCAAGGTGGCGGGGATTTACTCGTCGGGGATGGACGAGATGGACAACACGGTCATCCTGACCGACCTGCGCAACGTGCAGCGCCTCTCGGACTGGGCGCCGGACGAGATTTCGGGATACGAGGTCTTTACCGACGATCTGGCCGGGGCGGACGATTTCGCCCGCAGGCTGGGGCATACGCTCCTCTACGACGAGGACGACGCCACGGCGAACCTGGCTGTCACGAGCGTGACGGAACTTTATGCCAGCATCTTCGACTGGCTCAAGGCGCACGACGTGAATGCCGCCGTGATAATCGTCATCATGCTCGTGGTGGCTTTTTTCAACATGACCTCGGCGCTGCTGATCCTCGTGCTCGAACGCACGCGGATGATCGGCCTGCTCAAGGCCTTCGGCATGCGCAACGGCCAGCTGCGGCAGGTGTTCCTGTGGCGGGCGTCGTTCATCACCCTGCGCGGCCTGGCGTGGGGGAATGCCGTGGGGCTGGGGCTGTGCTTCGTGCAGCGGTATTTCCATGTCGTGCGGCTCAGCTCCGAGGGGTACCTGCTCTCCGAAGTCCCGATTTCGCTGGGGTGGGGCTGGTGGCTGGCGCTGAATGCCGGTGCCGTAGCGGCGATCGTCGCGCTGCTCGTGGTGCCGACCTATATAGTATCGACCGTGAAACCCGACGAATCAATCCGTTACGAATGACCGTGAAACCCTATAACACCGGACAGACCAAGAAGGAGGAGGTGCGCGAAATGTTCGACAACATCGCACCCAAATACGACCTGCTGAACCATACGCTCTCGATGAACATCGACCGCATCTGGCGCCGCCGCGTGGTGCGCATCGTGCGCCGCAGCCGCCCGCACCGTATCCTGGACGTGGCGACCGGTACGGGCGACCTGGCGATCGAGATGGCACGCCGCATACGGGACGTGCATGTGCTGGGCGTCGACCTCTCGGAAAAGATGCTCGACGTGGCGCGCTGCAAGGTCGCCGCCCGCGGCCTCGACGAGCGGGTCGTGCTCGATGTGGGCGACGCGGAGCACCTGCGAGTCTCGGACGCTTCGGTCGACGTGGTGACCGTAGCGTTCGGCGTGCGCAACTTCGGCGACCTGGAGGCCGGCCTGCGCGAGATGGCCCGCACAATAAAACCCGGGGGCAAGGTCGTTATACTGGAGTTCTCGCGTCCCCGCAACCGGCTGTTCCGGGTGCTGTACGAGTTCTATACCTATAAGATACTGCCGCGCATCGGCGGCATGGTATCGAAGGACAAGCGTGCCTACGAATACCTGCCTGCCTCGGTCGGGGAGTTCCCTGCGCCCGCGGAGTTCATGTCCATGATGGAGCGGGCGGGGTTCCGCGGCTGCCGGGCCCGGAGCCAGAGTTTCGGGATCGCGCAGATATATACCGGCCAGCGATGAGGAAATGGTTATACTGCATATTGCTCACGGCGATGGTGCTGCCGATGGTTTCGTGCCGCCGGGCGGTCGAGAAGGCCCGGCGCAATATCCGTCTGGAAGCGGTCGAAAAAGTCGAACGCAAGGGGATGGGCGGCGCCGAGGCCGTAGTGCGCGTGAAGAACGGCACGGGGTACAAACTGGTGCTGGAGCGTGCGAAGGTCGATCTCTTCTACGCCGGGAGCCGCGTGATGAGCATCACCCTCCACGGCCGTGTCGAGGTGCCGCGCCGGACGACCGGCAGTTTCACGTCGCTGTGGCGCGTGAGGACTACCGACCCGATGGCCTATTACGTGATGGTGAAAAAAATCCGCGAGGACGATATTTCGCAGGTTGCCGTTTCGTTTGCGGTCGAGGGGCGCGGGGGGCCGGCTTCGGTAAAAAATTCGGAAGAGATGGTGCCGTTGTCGGAATTTTTGAATATCTTTGGGCTGTCCTTGCAGGACGTGAAAAACTATCTGGACGAGTAATGCGCAGACTGACGACTTTCATAGCGGTGATTTTCGCCGCGGCGGCTTTCGCTCCGCTGCGGGCGCAGTCGCTCGATGCCTTCAAGGAGCGCCTGGCCGCTCCGGTGGTTTCCGACGCTGCGTTCGGCACGGCCAGGGTCACCGTCACCGAGTACGGCGATGCGGAGAAGGCCGTCGACGACGCTTCGCGCGTGGGGCAGCGCCTGCGGCTGCGCGGTTACAGGGTCTGCATCTTCTTCGATAACGGGCAGGATGCCCGCGCCGGGGCCTTTGCCGCGGAAGCCCTCTTCAAGGAGACCTATCCCGGGATCATGGTATACCCGGTGTACGAGAATCCCTATTTCAAGGTCGCGGTGGGAAACTGCCTGACGGCCGAGGAGGCCATCATCCTGAAGGGTAAGATCGCATCGACATTTCCCAAGGCATTCGTGAAGAGCGAGGAGTTCTCTATGGCAGACCTTTTGAACTGAAAGGTTGGATTCCCTGCTCCGTTTTCGGCGCCTGGCACGGTCTGCGTGCAGCCTATGCCCCTGCTTGCCAACAACATACGCACGCCTTGAAAATATCGGAAATTTTTATTTGCAATATTCTTACGAATATATATCTTTGCGACGTTACAGAATAACTAATAATTAAACCTTTAACGCTTATGAAAAAGATTTTTTCTTTTGTTGTCGTCATGGCTGCCGTAGCAATGGTAAGCTGCTGCGGTAATTCGAACAAGAAGGCTGCTGAGAGCGGGGCTGCCGCTGCTGCGACCGAAGCTTCGGCTTGCGCTGGCTGCGACGCGAAGTGCGATGCCGAGGCATGTGACTCGACCAAATCCTGCTGCGCCGAGAAGTGCGATTCGACCAAGTCGTGCTGTGCCGAGAAAGCTGAAGATGCATGCTGCAACAAATAAATTGTCGGGCATGAGAGTGAGGGAGATTCGAAAGAATCCCCTTTTTTTGTGCCCGGTTTTCCTGGCCCGGCCGGAATCCTGCGAAGGGGTGGCGGTGCCTTGCAGCCGCTTCTGACGACAGGCGGCTGCGGCTTGTTTATTATTTCTGACATGTGCCGCGTTTTTTCATAATTATGGTTATATTTGTGTAGTTTTGATTTTTACGGGTTTTAATTGTGCCTCGACTTAATCTCAAATTTAGAATTATGAAAAAACTGATCGGCATCGTTGCCGCGCTGGCGGTGTTCTTTGCCCTGCAGGCGTGCGGAGAGGGCGACGACCCCTCTCCCGGAATACGGTTATCTACGGAAACCCTCGATTTCCCGGCCGGGAAATCGACCCTCGACCTGGTGGTTTCCTGCCCGCAGCAATGGCGCCTCCGGGTCAGTGCCGGGTGGTGTTACGTGCTGGGCGCGGATGTCCTGAACGAGCCGTGCGAGGGAAAGACCTTTAAGATCGGCGTGGATGGCAACAACTCCCTCGAGGGCCGTGAGGCACTGATTACGTTGACGGGGGCGGACGGGACGGTGAAAACCGTTACAGTGACGCAGGGAGCTGCGGAAGAACTCGCCCCCGTCATCGAGTCGTTCCGGTTCCGGACGGCGGCGAATGCGGCGAAATTGCCGCAGGATGTGGTGCTGGAGGTCGGTGACGGTATTATTTCCGGCAGAACTTCATTCGTGGTGGAGGACAAGGTGCTCGTCCCCGAGTTCGAATTCGAAGGCGGGGGCGTTTATCTGGGAGCGCAGGAGGTCGTCAGCGGAGAAACCGAGGTGGATTTTTCGGGCCCGGTCGTGCTGACGGTCAGGAGCAAAGGCGGCGAGGAGCGGGAGTACAGGGTCAGCCTGGTCAGCTTCACGGGGCTGCCCGTGGTCTATATCGACACCGGCGGCATACCGGTCGTCTCGAAGGAGGAATATGTGGCCGCTTCGCTTAAGATCGTGGATAACAACGGGCTGCGCCCGAGCAGTGTCTTCAAGGGGGATGTCACTATCAAAGGGCGCGGAAACAGTACGTGGGGCATGCCGAAGAAACCCTACCGGCTGAAGTTCGGCAAGAAACAGTCCCTGTTGGGCGAACCCAAGGACAAGTCGTGGGTGCTGCTGGCCAACTATATGGACAACGCCTGCGGGATACGCAATGCGACGGCCTATGCGATCGGCCGCCTGAGCTGTCTGGAGTTTACGCCGACGACCCATTTCGTCGATGTTTTCCTCAATGACCGTTACAACGGCACCTACCAGCTTTGCGAGCACATGAAGATCTCCGAAGACCGGGTGAACGTGACCGACGAGGGATACCTGCTCGAGGCCGACCAGCTCGACCGCCTGAGCCCGGACGATGTTTATTTCCGCACGGAGCGTATCCTGATGAATATCAAAGACCCCGACGTGGAACCCGGAAGCCCGCAATACGAATGGATCAGGAATTACGTCAACGAAGCGGAGAATGCCCTCTATGGTGCGGATTTCGCCGATCCCGAAACGGGGTATGCCAAGTACCTGAACGTCGATACGTATGTGGACTGGTACGTGATCAGCGAGATCACCAAGACCAACGACGCGTCGCTCTATACGAGCTGCTATATGAATATCGCGCCCGGCGGGAAGCTGAACATGGGGCCGATCTGGGATTTCGACATCTGCATGGGCAATACGAAGTGGAACGGTACGGACGGGCGCGGCCCCGAAGGGTACTGGAACCGCGAATCGCCGTGGTTCGAGCGGATGCTGCAGGATCCGGCCTTCGTGCGGAAAGTCAAGGAACGCATCGGCTATTTCAAGTCCAACCTCGCCGTCATCCTGGCGCAGGTGGACGGCGAGGCCGCCTATGCCGAGGCTTCGGTCGTCGAGGATAACCGGCTGTGGCATAACCTGAAACCGGAGGGAGCGGCGGACAGCGAGGTGAAAACCGCGTTCCGGCAGGAGGTTCGGGCGATGAAGGAGTGGCTGACGGCGCGCCTCGACTGGCTCGACCGGGCCTCTTTTCAGGATTAGGGCAACGGACAGGGCGGCACAGGATGCCGCCCTGTTTTTCCCGGGGCATCCCGGCTGCGGAATGCTGCCGGTGGGTGCCCCCCCCCTCCCGATGCGCAGGGTGCGATATGCCGGGCGGACTCCGGGCGGGGAGTCCCGTCCGGCAGGGAACATGCAGCGGTGTATGTTATGCCAAAAAAACCTATATTTGCACGAACACAAACATTACCACTATGAAAGTATTGCTTATAAACGGCAGCCCCCACAGGGAGGGGAACACTTTTATCGCCTTGTCCGAGGTTGCCCGGACGCTCGAAGCGGAAGGCATCGGGGCGGAGATCGTCCACATCGGGACGAGGGCCATGCAGGGTTGTATCGCCTGCGGGAAATGTGCGGAACTGGGGCATTGCGTCTTTTCCGATGCCGTGTATACCGCCGTGCGGGAGAAGCTTGCCCAGGCCGACGGCCTTGTGGTCGGCTCGCCGGTCTATTATGCCGGGCCGAACGGTTCGCTTTGCGCGCTGCTCGACCGCGTGTTTTATTCGTGCGGCCGCGATCTGGCCTACAAGCCTGCCGCAGCCGTGGCTGTCTGCCGCCGTGGCGGGGCGAGTGCGACGTTCGACCGCCTGAACAAGTATTTTACGATTTCGAATATGCCCGTCGTGTCGTCGCAATATTGGAACAGCGTACACGGACGGGTGCCGCGCGAAGCGCACGAAGATGCCGAAGGCTTGCAGACGATGCGGGTGCTGGCGAGGAACATGGCGCAACTGCTGAAGGCCGGCGTCGGCCCCCGTCTGGCCCCGGAACCCGAAGAACGGGTGTGGACGCATTTCATCCGCTGACCGCCGCGGGGCTGGATTTCAGGATGGAGCAGAGTGCACAGAAAAGGAATTGGCAACGACTAACGGTCGTTGCCAATTCCTTTTTTATGATATAGTTGTCGAGGATTGCCTGGCCGGCAATGTTGGTTTCCATCTTCTAATAGGCTGTTATGACCCGGCTCGTTTCGCTCGTCGTCGTACCTCCGGCACCCGTGGCCCGGCACTTTACATAATAGGTCGTCCCGGCTTTCAGTCCGCTGATCGTCGCTTTGATGAGGCTGCCGGTTACGGTGGCGCTTTTGCCCCTCGTCGGATCGGATGTGGTGCCGTAATATATCTTGGCGTCCGAAACCTTTGCTTCATCCTTGTTGTAAATCTTATAGGTTACGGTTACCGAGGTTTTGGTCGCCGTAAAATCGTAAAACCCGATATCGGGCTTTTCTGCCGGGGAGCCCGGATCCGATCCGCTTCCGGAAGTTGACACATAATAGAAATAGTTGCTATACGTGTCGTAGTCGGCTATCATTACCAGTTCCGAGTCCGTCATTTTTCCGATGCGGCTGTGTCCGAAGCCGAAGGCCGTGCTGTATGCTCCGTTCGTCTTGGGGTCTCCCGTGTCCCATTGGCAACGGATCATTTCCCCGTCGATCCACCACCAGCCTGAATGGGTATTGTTCAGGTACAGGTAGTGCCATGCGCGGTCGGTTGCGCCCGAAAATGTTATTGTATTCAATACGTAGGGGTTATTCAGAACTTTTTCAGTGCCGTCTTCTACTTTGATTTCTTTGGCCAGTTTCCAATGTGTGTCCAGGAGTTGCCGTTCGAGTTCCTGGCCGGTTGCCTGCGGCCCATTGCCGCTTTCTCCACCTTCGTCGCTGCTGCACGATACAAGCATGACGTATCCGATTACCAATATGGATCTGGCAATATTGATTAGTTTCATCGGTTCCGTTTGTTTATGATTTCTGGGGTGTTTGAGTCGTTGGGATTTCGGCTTTCGATAAATTGTTACATTGTTTCGGGACTTCGACCCGGGATTATTCCCTTGCCGCTTCCGGGGGCGCAGGGGATGGGGCCAAACATCCGGCTGTTGTCGTACGTATCAGAAATAGTAATTGAATGCGATCGTCGCGCCGACGTTCAGGCCGAGCGAGAAGTCCCGGTTGGATACTTTGTTGTCGCCGTCTTGTTTGATAACGGTGGTCTTCGTACTGGACGAACTCCACGAAAGCGATCCGGAAACGAGCATGTCGCCGCGTTCTTGTGCACATAGTGTCGATGCCATTCCTACCAGTGCGAAACAAAGAAATAGTTTTTTCATAATAAACTGAATTTAGGTAGATAATGGATGTTTTTGTTTGCGATGCTAATATATTGTTTATCCGTTCGTTTGGAACGGAGGGTTTTCTGTTCATTTCAGGCTGCCGTATGTGTTTTGTGCGGGAACGACGTCGGACGGATCGGTAGTCTGACAGGTCTGAAATGAGAAATCGCCTCTATTACAGATTTCTATCATCTGTAATAGAGGCGATTTTATAAAAGCACAGACTTGCCGGTCGGTCTTTGTCTGTCGATCCTGCGGTCAGGCGGATCATCCTGCGGAGAGGAGGGGATTCGAACCCCTGAAACCCTTTAGGGGTTTACTCGCTTTCCAGGCGGGCCAGTTCAACCACTCCTGCACCTCTCCTTTCGGTTCGCAAAGGTAATAATTATTTTCAGATTTTACCAAAAATTGCCGTTTTTCCTTCGGCGGGACGGGCGGCCTGTCCCTGGGTGGGTGCAATGCGGCGGTTTGCCCGCAGCCGGCCGGGTTATTGCTGCCAGACGGTCTGGAGCAGTATCCAGAATGAAAACCGGAGGAAGGAGCCGGCCAGCGCCAGGAGTGCCGTCGTCCGGGGGCGTACCTTGTATACCCCCAGGGCGATCATGCAGACCATGCCGATGAAGGGGGCCCAAAAGACCATCGCAAGCCATACGCCGTATTTGTCGACCCGTTCCTGCTGCCTGCGGAGCGTGTCGGGCTTTATCCTGAACCATTTTTCGAGCCATTCCCACTTGGCATACCATCCGAGCCAGTAGGAAGTCATCGCTCCCAGCCAATTTCCGACGGCCGCCACGGGCAGGCATATCAGGGGGTCGGCTTTTGCCGCGAGCATCCCGACAAGCAGTATGTCCGAGCTGAGCGGCAGCACCGTGCCGGCCAGGAAGGTGCCGAGAAACAGCCCCAGGTATCCTAAGTTGAGCAGCCAGTCCATAACCGTGTTTGCGAGGTTCCGTTCTTTATCCCCGGCAAAGATCGTCATTTTAAACCGTATCTGCAATATTTATCCGGGCAGGGTTCGTCAGGGCCGGGTGAATGAAAACGGGACTGCCTAAAACATGTTAGGCAGTCCCTTGCGACACACTATCGAAGAACAAATTGCATTGTTAGCGATTGTCCTGCGATTTTTTCGTGTACTGGTTATGGCCTTCGGGATTGTTGCTGCGCGAAGTGCGCCCTGAACCGGACGACTGGCTGCTTGCGGTTCCCCGGCTCGCCGAGCTGGTGCGCGAAGTGGTCGTACGCGACGACTTTTCCGCCGATTTGCTTTGTCCGGACTGTGTATGGCCGGAGGTTTTGTTGTTAGACTCTTTCATGACTTTTAAAGAATTAAGTGAGACATAAATGCTGCCCGCCAGCCGAAGGGCCGAAGCCATGCGGTTGAAAGCCAGCCTGTACCGCATCTCCCCGCCGGGATGTACGGTATAGCTGACAACACAAAATAGATACCGAATATTTACGGAATATTTACCGGAGCCCGAAGTGGATGATGCTCAGCCGGGAAATGCTATGCGAATCAATCCTTTTTTCCGTACCCAAACGGCTAATTTGCCTCCGTGTACTTTGAAAAGGGCCTTCCCGTCGTCGCCGATGGTCAGTTCGTCGTCGTAGCTTCCGGTGATCTCATGCCACGTTTCATTGGCATGCATTACGCCTACGGACATCACCTTTTCGCCGTCCTCGCCGTTGGAAAGGAGCAGTGCCAGGCCGGAATCCGGATGTTGTGCGTCGCCCGAGCGGGTGAAACCTACCGTATTGGGATGGTCGAAATAATCCGTCTGTTCGCCGAAGGCGCGGGAGCGACGGGCATCGAGCAGAATATCGAGGATGGGACGGTGGGGCGACCCTTCGCCTTTCATGCTGTAATAATCGCCGTAGAAGACGCAGGGGTACCCCTCTTTCATCAGCAGGATCAGTCCGTACGCCAGCGGTTTGAACCACGATTTGACCTGCGATTCGAGCGAGCTGCCGCGCTGCGAGTCGTGGTTGTCCACGAACGTCACGGCCAGCGTGGGGTATTTCTGCACGAGCGTGTCGTCGAGCAGCGTCCGCATGTCGAAGTCGAGGCCCTGCTGCGATGCCGTGAAAAGTTTGAAGTGAAGCGGCGCGTCGAACAGGTCGATCTGGTGGTCTACGGCGTCGAGGTAGGCCTCCAGCGACTCGAAATCGCCGCTCCAGTACTCACCGACGGCGTAGAACTCTTTGCCCCGCGAAGCCCGGACGTTGTGCATGAAGTCGGCGATGAAGGCATTCTTGATGTGTTTGAGCGCGTCGAGGCGCATGCCGTCCGCGTCGAGCGTTTGGGCGATCCATACGCCCCAGCGTTTCATTTCTTCGGTCACTTCGGGATGGTCGAAGTCCACGTCGTTGAAGATCAGGAAATCGTAGTTCCCGTTCTCGCCGTCGACGCCTTCGCTCCACTTCTTGCCTTCGCCCTGGATGAGGTAGATGGCCCGTTTGCCGGTCTCGTAAACCTGGTCGGTTCCCGAGAAGTGGTACCAGTGCCATTTGAAGGGAGAATATTTGTCGCCGCGTCCTGGAAAGGAGTATCCCGTCCACCCCTCGACTTCGACGGGCGCGCCGATCACCTGCTCGCGGTTCTCGGGATCAACCTCGCAGGCCATGAATTTCTCGGTATAGTCGGCACCTGTCTTCTGGTTCATCACCGTGTCGAGGTAGACTGCTATCCCGTTCTCGTGGAGCGCCGCGACCGCTTCTTCCAGTTCGTGCCGCGTGCCGTACTTGGTGCGGACGGTGCCTTTCTGGTCGAACTCCCCCAAGTCGTAGAGGTCGTACACGGCGTATCCCTCGTCCTGTTGTTCGTCGGCCTTGTAGGCCGGCGGTATCCAGACCGACGTGATGCCGATGTCGTGCAGGTGTTTGGCATCCTCTTTCAGGTGCACCCATAATTTACCGTCGTTGGGCAGATTCCATTCGAAATACTGCATCATTACTCCGTTTTTCATAAAGCCGATATATGTTTAATGTTTACGCGTTTTCGTTGCAAAGGACATGCTAAACAGGATGAACGCCCCGGGGAAATTCCGGGGCGCTCTCACCTGCAGGCCGGCGGGGGCGTCACTCCTGCCCGACCGGCTGGCGCCGGGGCGCCTTCGTGTCCTGCGAATCGTACTGGCTCCACTGGAGGTTTTTCTCCGGCGTAGCCTTGCGGATTTCGCTGCTGCGCTGCTTGCTGAGCTTCTTGTCCGCGCTGCGCACCGAAGCCTCCGTGCGGGGTGTGCCCTGCGGTTCGAGTTCGGTGAGCCCGTCGGTTTCGAGTACCTGCTGGCGCGGATTTTCGACATACAGCCACTCTTCGCCCAGGCCGATGCTTTCGCCTTCGTTCCACGGCCCGCGGGCATCCTCGCCCATCGAGTGGTTGGAGTAGATATTGCTGTAGCGGGGGTCGCTTTGCAGCACACCGGGCGGGAAATTGGGCTGGATGGTGTCCAGTGCCGCCTCGAACTGCTGGAAATGCGCCACTTCGCGTGTCATCAGGAAATTGAGTGTCGCGAGCACGTCCTTGTCGTCGGTGAACTGCATCAGGTATTCGTAGACGATCTTGGCACGCGATTCGGCGGCGATGTCCGAGCGCAGGTCGACCGTCAGGTCGCTGTTGGCATTGACATAGGAGCCTTGCCAGGGGACGCCGTTGCTGTCGGTGAGGCGCGGCCCGCCGCCCGTCAGCACGCCGAACTGTGGGTTGACCGAAAAGGCCGAATGGATGAAGTCGTCCTTCGAAATGCCTTCGCCGAAGACGTCGTTTCGCTCGGCCGCATCTTTGAGGTTGCCGTTTACGCCTGCGAGGAGCATCTGGATCGTGGCCCCGACGATTTCGAGGTGCCCCAGCTCTTCGGTGGCGATATCCATCAGCATATCGTACTTGTCCGGATAGGGGTTATGGCAGGCGAAGGCCTGCACGAAATACTGCATCGCAGCTTTCAACTCGCCGTTACCGCCGCCGAATTGTTCGAGCAGCAGCCGTGCGAAGCGGGGATCGGGTTTCGATACCCGCGCTTTGAACTGGAGTTCTTTGGAGTGGTAAAACATAGATTCGTTGTTTTAAGTTGAACATGTCGGAGGCCGGTTTTTTCCGGGAGGTTCGTCGCAGAGGCCTCCGCTCCCGGTCGTATTTCTCGGGGACGGGCCTTCTGCGGACGTCCCGTTGCGGCCGGCCGCATTGCCGGCGTAATTAGTGCCTTTTGTCCGGATTCTGTCCGTTCATCCGGTTTTCCGCGCTCTGTTCCCTGTCGGAACCTTTCTCTTCCCAGTACGAACCCGTCTTGGAGCCGTATTGCGACGAATTCTCCGGCTGCTGCCGCTGGTAGGAACTCCCTTGGTTACCGCCGGCGTGCATGCCGCTGTTGTCGCCGCTGTTGCTCCGGCTGTCCAGATCGTTCGTGTTGGCGTTGGTTCTCGGATTGTTCTGCATTTCGTTTTCCTGCTCACGGCTCTCGCCGTACATGTTGTCATTCTTATTCATAATCGTAATTTTTAATGATTCGGTTTAATAGGTGATTTGGTGGCCGATCCGTCGTGCCCTTCGGTCTTGACGACCTTGTTGTAAAGCCCCATGATCAGCAGCGGGGCGGCCCACTGTCCGACCAGCAGCGCGGTGGATTTCCGGCCGCGGCACATCATGCAGGCGGAGGCTGCCAATGCGCTCAGCCCGGCACACAGATAGACCATCGAGGGAATTTTGGACGTCTTTTTTTCTACGGCAACAGTGGCGTTGCCTTCTTGCGGTTGATTGTTCGACATGGTTTTGCTGGTTTAAAAACCGGAGCAGGGAACTGCTCCGGTTGTAATTGATACTTAAGACGATCCTTTAATAGATCGTTATCTTGACGATCCCGTCCACGGCGGGAACCGGGAAGGTATCGCCCACAGCGCTGATGGCTTTGTCCTCGGGCATCCGGGTTCCGCCGAATACGAACTGGGCGTTGCCGGCTCCGGGATACTGGCTTACGGCCGTGCCGTCGTCAAGCAGGACGGTCTTGTTCGTCACCTCGCCTTTGGTCAGGGCATTGAGTTCGGGGCCGTTTGCAAAGAACCAGTCGTTGGAATAACCGAACATCGTTGCGAACGCCACTTTTTCGTTGGCCGCAGCCTCATAGGTGCATTCCATGCTCTTGCCCGGCAGGACGGTGTCCGTAAGCGTGTAGATCTTGCGTACCTGCGGGACTTTTTCGAGCGAAGCTTTCAGCTGCGACGGATCGCCGCGCTGTGCGAGCGCTGCAAGACCCAGCTGCGCATCTTTCTGTCCCAACTGGTAGATCGGGTTGGTGTTGCCCGTGTAAACCACTACGATGGCGCCGTGCAGCGTGGTAATGATTCCCGTTTGGTCGGCGACAAGCGATTTGAGGGGGTCGACATTGCCTGCTTCGGCCAGCTTGGTCAGCTCCACGCCCGATTTCTGGTCGACGCTGAAGAACGGTTTGTCCATCACCAGGTCGCCGTCGAGCAGGTTCGATACGACGAATACACCGCCCGAGAACGGGGTCTCATTCGCCGTGCCGGCAGAAATATTGGAGATCGTACAGGTGAACAGCGACTGTGCGGCATCGAAGGTCAGGCTCACTTGGAGCAGGCTCGATGCGGCCAGATAGTTGTGTCCTTCGGAGTCCGTGCCCTTCACTTCGGTTACCACGCCGGCCTGGGCTACGCCCGGATGATTGACATCGGGGCCGGGCTGTTCGTTTACGCGGGTTCCGTTGTCCCAGAGTTTCACGGCATCGGCAATGATGCCGGTATAAGGTACTCCCGAATCGTTGAAGAGCTGGATGCCCGGATTCTCTGGGGCGAAGAACAGGTCGTTGGAATTGGAATACATAGTGGCGAACATCAGGCGCTGCCCTTTGGCTGCGTGGAATGTGAACGACGTCGTTTGCCCGGGGGCCACGGCGGCGAACGTGCCGCTCTGGACGTAATTCTTCGTCGGGATGACGTTTTCGAACTTGATCGTCGGCTTCGTGCCGGGAGCGCTGTTGTCGTCATCGTCGTCGCAGGCGGTAAAAGCGAATCCTGCGAAAAGCAACGCCGCAGCGAATGCGGTGCAAAAGTACTTTTTTTTCATAGTGGAATTGATAATTAAATAAAGTTAACAATCGGTTAAACCATAAGTGTTTTTTATATTAAGGTATGTGCTCGTATTTGTTGTCCGGCACCCTTTACAGTGCAGTTCCGTGCATCATTTATGCCATGAAAAATACTTTTGGATGGATTGGAAAAGCGGGAGGATGGATATTCCTGCAAAACACGCAGTAAGGCGGGGATGGATTTTTTTTCGACCTCGTCCGCCGGGGTAAAACCTTCTTCCTGCGGTGGTTCGGGCGCTGTTTCGGCAGATTTTTTGCGGATTCGGGATTGTAACGTCCGCCACTCCCGGTGCCGGAGGCTTTGGGCGGAATAACCACGCAAATATGGATGCAACGGCAAAAAACCTTTTGAACCTTCAACGGGAGGAGGCCACCTTGTGCGAAGTCTACCGCCGGCTGGCCGAACTGGAAAAAGACCCGGTTCGCCGGCAGACCCTGGTGCGTATCATGCACGACGAAAGACGGCATTGCGCGATCCTGAAGCGCAGGACGGGACGCGAAATGGCTCCCGATCCGAAACGGGTTTTCTGGTATGTGTGGATAATGCGGGTGCTGGGGCCGGCTTTTGTCGTCCGGCAGATGGAGCTGTGTGAAAAAGGCACGGAGGCGAGTTATTCCCTGTATGCCGAGCGGGAGGAGTTCATTCGGATCGCTTCGGAGGAAAAGCGCCACGGGGAGGATCTGACCAACCTGGCCGGCGGAATGCGGCTGTCCTATATGAGTTCGGTGGTATTGGGCCTGAACGACGCTCTGGTCGAATTCACGGGGGCGCTGGCCGGGTTCACGCTTGCGCTGAACGAACCGCGGCTCGTGGCGCTTACGGGCAGCATCACAGGTGTCGCCGCCGCCCTTTCGATGGCCGCTTCCGAATACCTTTCGACCAAATCGGACGCTACGGGGGAGAAACATCCGCTGCGGGCCGCCCTCTGTACCGGAACCGCCTACCTCGTGACGGTCGCCATTCTGATAATTCCCTATCTGCTTTTTTCGAATGCCGTCATGGCATTGAGCGTCATGCTTCTGGCCGCATTGACCGTGATAGCCCTGTTCAATTACTATTACGCCGTGGTGCGCAGCGAAAGTTTCAGGCAGCGTTTTTTTGAAATGGCGCTTCTGAGTTTCGGCATCGCCGGGATCAGTTTTCTGATCGGCTACGGGCTCAAATATTTTACGGGCATAGAGATGTAGAATAACCGTGCGCCGATAAAAGCCGGCCGGTTCGGACTCAGGATGCCGGACTGTACGGCAAATCCATTAAATATATGATTTCCAATATGAAGATTATTTTTTCGATAAATTCAACCTCAATGGAATATCATTTGCAAGTATTCCGTATGTCAATCATCACTTAAATTCTTTATATTATGAAAAAAATTCTTTTACTCATCGCATCCGCGGCAATCGCTTTGGCCGTGAATGCTGCTCCCCAGAAGGTGGATTTCGGTAAGTTGCCGAAGAATTCGCAGGAATTCATTCAGAAAAACTTCCCGGGCGAAAAAGTGAAGGCCGTGGAAATGGATCGCGAGGCGTCGTGGGACAAATACACCGTCTATTTCAACAGCGGCAACCAGGTCTCCTTCGAAGGCGGCAGCGGAGATTGCAGCCAGATTATCATGAAGAACGGTTCGGTTCCGATGTCCGTGATTCCCGCCAAGGTCAAAACCTATGCAGGCAATACTTACCCGGGGCAGCGAATCGTCATGATGGAAACGACGGCCGACGGCTACAAAGTAGCGCTTTCGGACAAGACGGTTCTCGATTTCGACAAGGACGGTAACTTCACGAAAGCGACGAAATAACTTTTGCAGTGTGAAAATCGCAGGGAGTGCCCGCAGTTGTGCTCCCTGCTTTTTTTTGCTGTCGGCCCGGCGGGCCGTAACAGGATAAACCAGCGTGTGCCATGTGTTATCATATCTCCCTTGCTGCCGGAGCCGAAGAACTGGCCCGGCGTTTCGGCCGTAAAACCGATCTGGTCAGAAAATTCCGACCTGCATACCATGTATGTGCCTTTTCGCACCTCCCGTATCCGGTAGTTACCAGAGACGAGCAGATACAGTATTTCCGCTGGGGGCTGATCCCGTATTGGATCGGGAAGGCCGCCCAGACCGTGACGATCCGCAATCAGACGGTCGTCGCGTGTGCGGAAACTATTTTTGAAAACGCTTCGTTCCGGGTTCCGATCCGCCGGCGGAGGTGCCTGATCCCGGTGAGCGGATTTTTCGGGTGGCACCACGGGCAGGCACAGAAGACTCCCTACTACGTGACGGTAAAGGATCGGCCTGTCATCGCCCTTGCGGGCGTTTTCGACTGCTGGATCGACCGCGATTCGGACGAGGTCGTAATGACGTATTCGGTCATAACCACCGAGGCGAATCCGATGATGCGCCACGTCAACAACAGGGATTGCCGGATGCCGGTTATCCTGCATGACGGCGACGAGGAGCGCTGGCTGCATCCGGAACTGTCCGACGGGCAGATCGCCGCGTTGCTGAAACCCTATCCGGAGCAGATGATGGTCTGCGAACCCGCGCAGCCCGATTTCATGCGCAAAGTTTCCGGCGATTCGGGCATTCTCATGCCGGCATAGGTTCCCGGTGGCGGCCTTTCCCCGAAATATTGCGGCAAAAAAAAGAGAAGTCTCAGACTTCTCTTTCGATGTCGGGCCACCGGGCTCAGTGTACCTTCTCCTTGATCCGGTTGGAGGCCTGTGTGGCCGTCTCCTTTACTTTGTGTGCGGCTTTGGTCATGCCCTCTTTGGCCGCATTTTTGACCTTCGTGCCGGCTTCTTCAATTTTGCCGGCCATTTTGCGGACACCCGTCTTTGCCTCGTTTTCCGCCTCGATGGCGGTCTCCTGGGCGTCGTCCTTCAGCTTCTGCATGTTTTCCTGCAGATTGTGCCTGGCCTTTTGGCCGTGTTCTTCCGCCTTGTGGACTGCTTTTTCGGCGTGTTCCCGATACGTTTCGTTCTCTTTTGTCGAATACTTTTCCATAATTACATTGTTTTAACGGTTTTGTGCCGTGTGAACAGCGATACGATCCACAGCAGGACGATGGCGCCGATGACGGAGGAGAGGAAAGTCCCCCAGGTGCCCGTCGGCACCCATCCGAACAGCGAAACGAGCCAGCCGCCCAGAATGCCGCCGACAAGGCCGACGATCAGATTGACCAGCAATCCGGAGCCGCTGCCTTTGAAGATCAGGCTGGCGATCCATCCGGCCGCCAGGCCGATGAGTAAATACCATAAGAAATACATATGTTTTTTAATTTTGGTTGACAATCAGGATAATACAAATTCTGTACCCGGGAGGATGAACGGCCCGGAAATTATTCGCGGTATGCGATAATGGCCGAAGAGGGCGCTATCCGGACAATGCCCCCGGGCATGCGGTCGCGGCTGCCGGGATCGATCCGGCCGTCGCGGCAGACTACGGTCCAGTCCGCTTCGGGAATGTGGAACTCGGCCTGGTGGCGGTTGCCGTTATAGGCCACAAGAATCTCTTTCCACGCATCGCCGTTCGCATATTCGCCCAGCGTATAGGCGATCACTCCCGAGTCGCCCGTGTCGAGGAAATGAAGCCCCTGCTGCAGCCCTTCTGCCGTCGGGATACGGAATGCCGGATGGGCTTTCCGGAGTGCGATCAGTCCCCGGACATAATCGAACAGATCCCGGTTTTTGGCTTTCAGGGCCCAGTCGATCCGGTTGACGGCGTCGGGCGAACGGAAACTGTTCGGTTCCCCCTGTTTGTCCTGCATCATCTCTTCGCCGGCGCGGATGAAAGGAACCCCCTGTGCCGTGAGCAAAATCGTGTGTATCAGTTTGTCGATAGGCGGCAGCTCGTCGTCGGCATGGTCGCCCTTGACGGAAAGTCTCAGTTTGTCGATCACCGTGTAGCCGTCGTGGCTGGCGACGAAATTGACTGCCTGCGAAGGGGCGGATGCATATGGCACAGAGCTGTATAACAGGCCGTTATAATCCACTTGCGGATGCTGCGTGGCGCCCGCGATCCCGAATTTTACGGGCTCGTAATGCCCGACGATATTCCCGGAGGCATACCCGGCGGCCTGTTCGTCGAACGTGCTGCCGCGCACGGCGTCGCGGAAATCGTCGCAGAAAACGGCGATGCCCTCCATTTGGCCGACATGATCCCGCACGGCCCGTTTTTCCGGAGGCAGGGGCGAGTCGGCCGCAAGCCAGCCTTCGCCGTATATAAAGATCGTCGGGTCGATCTTCGACAGTTCTTCCCGGATGCGGTTCATCGTTTCGATGTCGTGTATTCCCATCAGGTCGAACCGGAATCCGTCGATATGGTACTCCTGCGCCCAGAATTTGACGGATTCGACGATGTAATGCCGTACCATTTCGCGTTCCGAAGCCGTCTCATTGCCGCAGCCCGAGGCGTCCGAGTAGGAACCGTCGGCATTCTGGCGGTAAAAGTAACCGGGGACGGTAAGGTTGAAGTTCGAACGGTCGACCGAGGCCGTGTGGTTGTAGACCACGTCGAGGACGACGCGCATCCCGTTCCGATGCAGGCTTTTCACCATCTCCTTGAACTCGCGGATGCGTGTCACGGGGTTGGCCGGATCGGTGGAGTAACTGCCTTCCGGAACGTTGTAGTTCTTCGGGTCGTATCCCCAGTTGTAGGTCTTGTCCGCCAGCCTCGTCTCGTCCACCGTCGCATAGTCGAAGGAGGGGAGGATGTGTATATGCGTTACGCCCAGTTCCTTGAGATGATCCAGACCGGATGCCTGCCCTTCGGGGGTTTTGGTGCCGGTTTCGGTCAGGGCCAGAAATTTGCCCTTGTTGCGGATTCCGGAATCCGGGGCGATGCTGAAATCGCGGTGGTGCAGTTCGTAGAGAATAATGTCGGAATACATTTTCAATTCGGGCGCACGATCCGATTCCCAGCCTTCCGGATTGGTCTGGTTCCAGTCGATCACGGCCGCCCGGTCGCCGTTTATGCCGACCGCCTTCGCCCAGATGCCGGGTGTTTCGGCCAGCCATTTCCCCTCTTTTTCTATCTGGAAGGTATAGAAGGAGCCATTCAGGTCGCGTTCGATGGCAATGCGCCAGGTTCCGTCGTCCGAGGGCTCCATTTCCAACTGCTCCTCCGGATTGCCTCCCTCGCCCGAGGAGTAGATATTGAGCCGGGTTTTGCTCGCGGTGGGCGCCCAGAGCGTAAAGACGGAGCGTTGGGGCGTATACGCCAGTTCGAGGTCTTGGCCGTAGTACGGCGGATATTTGTCGAATGAATCCAACTGGTCGGGTGCGGGGTGGTTTTTGATATTTTCCATGGTGGTCGTATTTTATGAATTGGGCGTTTGCGGTGCGTTTCCGGGGACGGATTCGTCTCGGGATCCGGCGTCCTCCCCGCCCCGTTGCACGAGCAGCGTGCGTGTCGGGAAGGCGAAATTGAGCCCGGCCTTGTTGAAGGCGGCCAGTATGGCCAGGTTCATGTCCGAGGTCACTTTCAGAATATCCCCCTGTTTTTCGATGTAATAGTAAAATGTGATGACCAGCGCCGAATCGGTGTAGTCCGAAAAGTAGGCCGTTATGTCCGACGGATTTTCGGAAACGTCCTTTACCTTCGCCGGGAGGCCCCTCAAAATATCCAGCGCCTCGTTCATCTTGTCTGCGCCGGTGTCGTAGGTCAGCCCCACCTTAACCATGGCGCGGCGCATCGGTTCCGACGAGATGTTGACGATCGAGGCGTCCGTAATTTTGTAATTCGGATAACTGGTGATGCGCCGGTCGTAACCCATGATTCGCGTACTGCGCATGCCCACGTCGACCACCGTCCCTTCGAAGCCGTTCACGTTGATCGTGTCGCCGATGCCGAAGGGCTTGTCCGTGAATATGGTGAACGCGCCGAAGATATTCTTCACGGTATCCTGCGCCGCCAGGGCGAAGGCGATACCGCCGATGCCCAGCGTGCCCCACAACGCATTGATGTCGACCCCTACATTGCTCAGGGCAGTTACCAGACCGATGATCCAGATCAGAACCAGGATCGTCCGCCTGACAACCGGCATCATTTTCAGCGCATGGCCGTCTGACCGCTGCCCCCAATATTGCTGGAGCAGGGCTGTGGAGAGGCGGGCCAGAACCCAGGTGATGTCGAGTATGATCAGTATGCTGTAGGCATTGTCGACGTATTTTACCAGATGATCCGGGTAGACCAGCCGATGGATGGCGATCCAGATGCCCAGCAGCATCACGGCGAATTTCAGGGGCGACTCCAGGGAATAGTATATGATGTCGTCCACCCGGTTGTTTGTGCGGCCGATAAAGGGTTTTATAACCTTCCTGCCCAGCAGGGACAGTAGTTTCACGACGATAAACGCTCCTGCTATGATGAGTAGGGAGACGATCCATGTCTGGACGCTGTTTCCCCAGATTTCGTAATTTAACATTTTTCGGCTGTTTTTTAATTATACATTTGTTATTTGTGTTTCCTCTTTTGCCATCCGGTTTTTAACATCGGCGCATAATGCACGGTTTTTTTCTTATCCCGGCTTTCAAATTCTATGCCTTTGGAGAAGAATTTGCACGATCCCGAAATGAAAAATCAGGTTGAGGATGAAGATGATAGTGCATAAATCCAGGAAGAAGGCGGTGCGTATCACCGTCGCGGGATTCCTTGCCGGGATCGCCGGCGGCCTTATCCTGTACTGTGTCCGCGATGTCGTTCTGGGATGGTGTTTCGTGGCGACGGCGGGTTTTACCCTGTTGTACGGTATCGGCTCGCTGTACGACCGCCGGCCTTATATCGTACTTACCGAAGACGGCATTACCGAGATGTTCACGATACGCGGGCAGATCGAATGGGAGGCCATCCGTTATGCGGACGACTTCTATTTCCGGGGGCAATACTGGGTGCGGTTGCTGCTCGAGAGCAATTACAAGCCGCAGCTCATACGGCCGGCCTGGTTCTGGCGCTTCGACCGCCTTTACGAATCGAAAGGCGTAAAGGCGGTCTATCTGCGCACGATGGGGCTGGAGATCGATTCCATGCAACTGGTCGCCCTGATCCGGCGGATGAAGGAAGCGGATGTGCCCGGAAGGATCGAGCTGCTGAACGGCTGCCTGTTGAAATAAAATCCGCCGCAGGAGCGTCGCGCCCCGGAATTCCGTTCGCGGCCGTCGGCGGGCGTTCTGCCGTGTCTTTTCCAGGGTAAGCACAGCGCCCCGGCCGCACGGGATGGGCGGGCAGGGAACATGCTGCGTGTCATCGTATGATTTCGCCCCCGCCTTCGTTGGCTCCGTCCCATGTCGTGTCGACGTCGACCGAGAACTCGATTTCTCCCCGGAAATCGCCCTCTTCGAAACGTGCCGTAAGGTCGATCAACTGGTTGCATTCGATCCGCAGGGTGTCGGTGACTACCCGGTCGTAGAGCGGTGCGTCGTCCTCGCCGTAGAGTCTGAGCCGCCACGATGTCCTTACGCCCGGCAGCGTGCAGAACGTGCCGAGCGTGAACGACCCGGCGGGGCGTGTCCTCAGCTGCGCTGCGGGGATGCGTTTGGAAACCTCGCACGCCAGGTCGGGTTCCCCGCAGAGCGGCATGCGTTGGCCGACGTTGTCGAGCACCACTTCGACGGAGGCGATTCGGGCGGGAATATTCTCGAACCGGAAGCGGGTTATGCCGTGTACGCGCTGAAGTACGGCTTCGAATTCATTGCGGCAGGGGCAGGTCACTTCGAACGGCACGTCGGCGCGGAAATGGTCGTCGCCGTTCTTTTCTCCCTGGTAAACGATGTAACGTGCCTCCGGAGCGTCCATCGTCCCTGTCATCATGCGCGGCGTGACATTCGCCACGAACGCCAGGCGGTATGTCCCGAACGGAAGCGTGTCGATGCGGAAGAGGTAATCCCCGCCGGAGGCGGTATGTAGGTCGTCCGCGCGGCCCTGCCCGACCAGCTGCCCGCCGGCATAGAGCAGATAGTCGAGCGAATGGATGCGTTTCCCGAATTCCTGTTCGAAATCCGACGGACGGTAGGACGGCCGGGCCTGGAATTTCTCGACCCGGAGCGCGACCGTGACGCTTCCTCCCTGGGGCGGGCACGGGTCGAGTTTCTCTTCGATGCACGACGTTGCCGACAGCAGGCACAGGAACGCGAACGGTATGTAAGGTGATTTTTTCATGACTTCGTAATTTTAGTAGGGCGAGGCGTTCCACTCGAAAAAGGAGTCGAAGAGCGCCGCCGCATTTTCGGGGTTTCCCGCGTCGTCCGTCGCCTCGACGACATCGATCCGGATTTGCGACGAGGAGTCGTCATAGGTGTCGGTGGTTTCGAAAACGATGCCGGAGATTTTGCTTGCGGCGAGCGTGCGTGCGAACGTCTGGTCGGTTTTATACGTATATCCGCCGCTGGCGCCGGAAATGTCGATATCCAAGATCCCGATAGGCAGTTCCGAGGCCGGGTCGGCGAAGACGAAGGGCGAAAAGACCGTCGAATTGGTTTGGCACATCTGGTAGCGCTCCGTACCCGAGGAATGGAAATCTCCCATCGTCGACATGCAACACGGCAGTTCATAGAGTGCGGGATCGCCGTAATACATTCCTCCGAGTGCGTCGATGCCTTCGGCAAAAGGTTCGGTCTTGGACGTGAAAAGCATCTGGACGGTATGGGCTGTCATGTCGAACGAAAAACCGTTGACGGGCGAAGGTTTGTCTTTGAGCAGCACGCGGAACTTCGCCACGCGCCGTTCGGCCCGCAGGGTTACCGGCGGAACGCCTGCCGAATGGAGATCGCCGCTTTTGGGCACCGGGAAATCGGCCACGGCAACAAAAACTTCGCGGCTCAGCTGCCGGTAACCGTTGTTCATCCAGTGCGTCGAGATCGTGTAGGTAAGCAGCGGCGGCGTACGCAGCGAGCCGTCGGTCTCATCGGAGACGACTTTCCCCGGAACCAGATCGTTGTTCCAGTCGGCCGACCCCCAGTTGATTACGGCTACGATCCGGTAATCGCCCGGCCGCAGTTCGAGATTGAACGGGCACGGCGGAAGATCCCCGGCGATCTTCAGTTCGGCCCATGGCCCCGACTGTGCGTCGAGCAGGACGGTTTGCGTCGTGTCCACGATCCAGCGGGTGTCCGCCTTTTTCAGGATCAGCAGCCGGGCCGTGTTCCTGAACCACTGCGTGTAGGAGGTGGCGCGCGTCATGGGTTCGAGCGAGACGTCCGTGCCGACGGCTTCCAGCCGGAACGTGACTTCGACGCGTTTTTCCCTCTCCGCGGACGGGTGCCCGAAGGGTTCCCCTTCCGAGCAGCCGCCCGTCAGGAAGGCCGCCATTACGAATAAGACTGAAAGCTTTCTCATAATCGTACGTTTTTGCCGTTTCACAACCAGTCGAAATTCGTTTCGATGCCCCCTCCGACCGGAATGTCGATGATCCGGTCGCAGTGCAGCCCCGCCCGGTTGACCGTGAAGCAATTTGCAGCCACCGGAAGCCCCGTCGCGGCATCGGCCGCCGGAAGGGCGAGGGTCAGCTGCCGCTGCGGGAAACAGGCTGCGGAATGGACATCCGTGTGGCCGTTGCCGCAGGCAGGCGTCGTGTCGTAGTATGTGAAGAGCAGTTTCACCCGCAGTTTCGAATCGGACGGCAGCAGGAAAGCTCCTTTCATGCGCAGGCTGCCGCGCACCCCGTCGTCGTATATGCCGAGTCCCTTGTCCGTCTGGGGGAGTGGAACCTTGAAATCCGTCATCTGTGGCAGAATGCTTTGCACCAGCGGTTCCGAAGCATACGCTGCGGGAACCAGCATCCCGTTTTCATCGAAGCGCAGTTCGGTGGTCGGATTCTCATAGGAGATTTCGATCCGTGCGATCCGGTCGATCACCGACTCCACATCGGGCGATAGGATGCTTTCGGGCTGCGAGAGCGAGCTTCCCGTGCGGTAGATGTCGAAGAGCACCTGCCCTGCGACGCGTGTCAGCGTGAGGCGGATCTTGCCGTCGAGGAGAATAGCCTCGCCGCTCAAGTCTGTATAGCCGCTGTACCCGTCCGGCGCAGCCGCCCCCGAGGCGCATCCCAGCCGCAGGTCTTCCCATGCGACCCCCGGGACGAACTGTGTCCCGGCCGCTGTGGACAGCGACAGCCGTTGCGCGTCGCCGGGCTGGGCGACCATCAGAAAACGGTAGTCGTAGGCTTTCAGCTCGGCGAGCGGAAGTTTCAGTGTCTCACCGTCGGCGACCGAAGTGTAACTGCGGTCGAAAACATATCCGTCCTGCGTTCGCGCCGCCCGGCGGAAAAGGTAGAGCGGGGTTGGGTATCCCGATACGGGAAGCGTGCCCTCCAGGCGAAGTTCGGTGTAGCGGAACTTATTGCCGGGAAAGATCTCCTCCTGCGCCTCCAGCCCGCAGGCTGCGGAGAGGGCAGGCAAAAACAGCATTCCGAAAATTCGATATAGGTATTTTCTTTTCATCACGTTCAATCTTTTATTCCCAAATGCCCGTATCGCCGTCCTGTTCCTCGGTGATCGGGGCCGTTTGTATTTCTACTCCGATAACGGGGTAATCCGACGTGATCCAGAGCGTAATTTCGAGTTGCCTGTTACGTTCGGCTTTACCCGTCAGGCGCAGCTGCGCCGGTTGCAGGGCGGCTCCCGCCGCGGGTACGACCGAGATGTCCAGGCCTATCTCCCCGCCGTCGGCGGGCGGAATGACGAAAGGCCCTTCGAACCGGACAAATCCCGCGTCGGTAAGTTCTGCATAATCCGCCGCCGCGAGTGTCGCCGTCACCGTGGCCGTTCCGCTGCTTCCGTCGGGATTCACGCGCTGGCCCGTGTGGTCGGCCGAGAGTTCGATGCGCCCGATCTGGCCGAGCACGGATTGCGGTTTGGCATAGGGAACCTCGACATATCGCGTGCCGTCGTGGTAGCCCCGCTTGACAATGACGGCGATTCGGCAGACAGCGCGCGTGAGCCGGGCGCGAACCGTTTGTGCCGCGCCATCGATCGTGTAGACCGTATTGGCACCGGATGCGGGATATTGCAGGAACAGTTCATCGGCCGGGAAACAGGTTCCGGGCACGGCTGCGTTTTCACGCAAGACGAAGGCCGCCTCTTCCCATGAAGTTTGCCGCGTTAACGGGGCGGGTTGCAGGGCGATCCGGTCGGCCGCTCCGCTGGCGAACAGGAATTTGTAGTGCCCGTTCGGCAGGCGCACCGACAGTTTGCCGTCGGGTGTCCATCCTTCGCGAAACAGCGTGTCGAAAAGGAAAACCGCTCCCTCCCGGCGAAAGGCGTAAACCGAGACATCCGCGGCCCCTTCGCGCACCAGCATGATACGCGAGGTCTCCGTGACCGGAGCGATATCTGCTCGCTCCGACCCCGAACAGGCTGCGAAAGCGGCTGCTGCCAGGATGATGGTCGTATGAATCCGATTATTCATGATTCTGTCTCCTTGGCTTTTGTCAGTCGATTTCCCCGTCCACGAAGTTCGATCCGTCCCAGACGGTATCGACCTCGACTTCGAAATCGACACCCGTGGTGAAGACGTTTTCGCCCAATACGTAAATCCGGATCAGTGTCGCCTTGTTGCGTTCGACGGGTATTTTGTCCCGCAGGGCGATGGTGCGTGCCGATCCTTCGCCCGAGGTGAGCTGCATCGAAAATCCGGTCGTGGCCGTATTGTCGGGATTGGGGATCAGGTAGGTGCCTTTCAGATGCGCGGAACCGGAGATGATGTCGGCGGGCTGTACGTTCTCGAAATCATATTTGTCGGCACCGACGACCGTCGATTCGCCCGTGCCTATCGTGACCACGTCCGCAGGGGTGCCGATCGTGTGGGACACGTCGGAAAGACCGGACACTTTCTCGCCCGAAAGTCCCAGACGGCTGTTGGCGCCGGTATAGGCCAGTTTCACCCCGGCCAGTTTCTCGGGGCCGAAAACGTCAGCACCCGTTTTTTCGGTATAGACGCCCGTTGCGGCATCCTTCTCCGCGCGGATGAAGAGCACGTCCACGCGCGAAACGGCGCGGCGGAGCGTGGCGCTGACCGTCTGTTTCGGGCCGTCGAGGGACACCGTGTAGGCGGGAACCGCATCGAGCGGTGTGTTGAGCATGAACGCCGCCGGGAAATTCTCCCCGGTATGGGTCACGTAGAGTGCATCGGAGAGGGTGGCGTCCGTGAAGTCCGGCCACGTGTAGTTGCCCGGCGTTACCAGCCCGTAGGAGGGCAGGAACTTGTAGTCGCCGGCGGGAAACTGAACCGTGTCGGTGAGCGCCGTGCCGTCGAAATTCATGCCGGCGAGCGGAATGTCCTGCATATAGACATAGTCCGTGCCGGTTTTTTTGAATGCCAGGATCCGGAAGTCCCCGGTGCGGTAGACCGGCCCGCGGCCTGCCGCCGCTTGGGGCGTCTGCATGATGATTTGCAGGTTCCCGGCAGCAGGGCCGGCAACATCCGTTTTCTCTTCGTCGCTGGAGCAAGCTGCGAGGCCGGCGGCAAGAACCGTAAATAAGAGCAAGTTGTAGATTTTTTTCATGGTTTTATTTTTTTTACAGTATTTGGAATGAGAAGTCGTTTTTACCATTTGCAACTCAATTCGTCGAAATGCGCCAGGTTGTATGTCCCCTCCCCGGAGCCGTATTCCGCGGCGAGCGAGAAGCAGTAGCGCGCCTTCTCCGAATCGCCGTCGATCAGGCACAGGATGCCGAGGTTGTTCAGTGTGCAGGGAGCCCCGGCGCAGCGGTTCAGGCATTGACGGGCCGTTTGTATGTCGCCGCAGCGCAGGGCCAGTGCCGCCATGTTGTTGCAGGCGTACGGATCGTCGGGGTAAAACTCCAGCGCGGTTGCACAGACATAGGCTCTTTCGGGTGAGTCGACGGGATAGCATTCCGCCAGCCGGCACATTTCGCCCAGGCTCAGCCATTCGGGACGGGAAGCGATCAGTTCGCGGCTCTGTCCCACGGTGAACGGGGGCAGGGTATAACTGATGCGGTAATCCACGCGCCGCAGCTGCGGATAAACTTCACGCAGCAGCCGGAGGTAGGTTGCGCCGTTGTCGATTTGCCGGATGCCGGCATCGCGGGCATCGGGATCGGACACGGTGTCGATCACGGCCAGCACCTCGTTCCTTGCGGGCAGGTCGGACAGGACGACCCAACGCCGCAGGCTGTCCCAGTCCTCCGGCTCGGTCGCGGTGATGAAGACCGCGCTGTCCAGTCCGAAGTTCTCTTGCAGGTAGTTGCGGATCGACCGTACGCGGTTTGCGGAAAGACGGGTGTTATAGGGATAGGTGTCCTCGGGCGAGGCATATCCTTTCAGGTAGACGGTCTCTACCGAAAGGCTGTCGTTTCCCAGCAACCGTGCAGTCAGGCTGTCGATACGCGCCAGTTGGCTGCTATTGTCGGCGAACCCGCGCAACAGCACCGAACGGCCCTGCGGGAAGTGTATGACAGCCGTGAGCTGTTCGCTGTGTCGTTTGGGTTCGTCTGCGGGAACGAGGAACGACAGCCGCGGTTGTACGGCAGGGGCGATCTCGGCGGCGACTAGCGGCGGAAGGGCCGTCCGGTGTCCGGCACATCCCTCCAGGTCGCGGTAAAGGACGATTTGTCCGCCCGCCATCCACGGCTCGTAAGGAATATCACCTTCGAAAAGAACCGCATTTGCCGACGGATTTTTCCGGCTGCGGCGGATGACCGTGTTGCTGAAAACACCTTCGGTAACAGCCGGTATGCCGTAAAGCCGTTCCCGGCGTTCGTCGACTTTCTCCCGGATGCGTCCCGTGAAAACGACGGGAGCCAGAAGTATTTGGTTTTCGCCGTTGCTGACGACCGGCGTGACGGTCAGCTGTCCGTTGGCCGGGAGGTCGATGCCGGCGGTGATCGGGAGCCTTACGCAAAGCCGGTCGCCGTTCCTGTAAGCGGCCGGATTCCCCTCGCGACCGTAGACTGCCGCGGTGAAGGTCAGGCATACGGCCAGTAAGCCGGTTATGCGTTGCTTTGTATGGCGTTTCATATCCTGCTGTATTATTTGATGATAAAGATGAGTGCCAGGCCGATTTTGGTCGGCCCGAAATAGTTGCGTGAGCGGGTGCGGATCACTTCGCCGCATTCGGCGATCGGATATTTCCGATCCCACAAACGGGCGTACCCCAGGCCGACTGTGGCTTCGAGGTTCCACCGCTTGCCGATCAGCCACTGATAACCGTAGGATAAACCCGCACCGTAGAGGTGCCCCTGATAGCGGTTGCGGTGGAAATCGGCGTTGAAATTGATCCCTCCCGCATTGTATTCGGCGTAATGGGCGTGCAATCCGAAAAAGTGGCCGTTGAAGCGCTCGCAAAGCCAGTAGCGTACTTCGGGTTGTATCAGCCAATGTTTCCACCGGGCGTCGCCGAACTCCCACGGATTGTAGTTGCCCGATATGTCCAGCGTTACGCGGGGGCCGAGCGCCGCTTCGACACCCAGGTTGATCGTAGCGGTGGCATCGTAGAGCAAGTTGCTCTTGACGGCCCATTTCTGGGCCAGGGATGAATTTACCGATGCCAGCAGGATTGCCAGCATGAAATAAATTTTATTCATTACCATATCTTTTTATTGTCCCGAAAGTGCCCGGATGAAATTGATACGTCCGGTGTCCGCCTTGAAGAGGATGGTACTCAAAAGGCGCGGCTATGGCTCGTGCGTGCAAATGATTTGCCAGAAATGGATGAATTCTTAACGCTTAGGTTCAACGGGTTGTATTATAATATGATAAAAAATATAGCAGAGACGGGTGGAGGATGGGAGATAGTTGGGTATTCATCGCCTAATCAGGTGCGGCGGACAGACCGCAGCCGACCTGCATTGCATCGTTTTTCAATGCCTCTGGACTAAACGCACGAAACCCTGCAAATTAAATCTTTGCAGGGTTTCGCTGGCGGAGAGAGAGGCTTCATAACCTATAATTCACATTGATTCGGATTAATTGATAAATAGTACTGTATTAAAGTGATTTATATTTGTATAGTTCAGAATAGTTTTTTGTAGTTTATCGTATTTTATGGAAAAGTGTGCTTATATTTGTGCGTAACTATTTCATGTAGAATATGGCGGTAAACTTTTATCTGAACAGCAGGGGCGATAAACACGGGGATTTCCCGATACGTGTTTCCATAGCCATCGGCGGAATAAGGCTTCTTACGTCTGTGGGGTACAGCATCAACCCTGCGAAATGGGACAGTTCCAAGCAGAAGGTCAGGCAGGGGGCGTCCAATGCGAAGGGAATAACGTACAACGTCATTAATTCCCACCTCAATAATATCGTTCAGCAGAGTATCGATTTCGAGAATAAGTGCCTGACCGAAAAACTGAAGGTTACCAAGGAACTGATTCAGCAAAATATCAACACCAACAAAAACAAACTGGATGAAGTGGGGGAGATACGTGAAAAAACGCTGTTCGATGTCTTCGATGAGTTCATTAAGGAGATAGGAAATATAAACGGATGGACGCACGGTACGTATGAAAAATACATCGCCCTGCGGAATCATCTGTATATCTTCTCGCCAAACTTGTCGTTCGACGATCTGACGGAAAAGGGACTTGCGGATTTCATTACTCATCTTCGGGACGAAAAAGGGCTTCGCAACAGCACGATAGGAAAGCAGTTGGGGTTCTTAAAATGGTTCCTGAAATGGTCTGCGAACAATGGTTACCACCAGAATATGGCTTACCTCTCCTTTAAGCCCAAATTGAAAACAAGCGAGAAACGTATCATTTACCTCACTTGGGATGAACTGATGACCGTTTACAACTTTCCGATACCGGAGAGTAAGAAATATTTGGATCGGGTTCGGGATGTGTTCTGCTTTTGTTGTTTCACTTCGCTGCGATATTCAGATGTCTATAATCTGAAACGGTTTGATATCAAAAACGGGGCACTTCATATTACAACGGTAAAAACAGCGGACAGCCTTACAATCGACCTGAATAAATACAGTCAAGCAATACTCGATAAATACGACGGGGTTCCGTTTGAGGATAATAAGGCATTGCCCGTAATATCGAATCAAAAGATGAACGATTATATCAAGGAACTCGGCCAATTGTGCGGTCTGGATCAACCCGAAACGGTTACCTATTATGTAGGGAACGAACGGGTCGATGAAGTTTATCCGAAATACGAACTGATGGGTACACATACGGGGCGGCGGACATTTATAAGCAATGCAATCATGATGGGCATACCCCCGCAAGTGGTGATGAAATGGACGGGGCACAGCGACTATAAAGCGATGAAGCCCTATATAGCCATTGCGGATTCGGCAAAAGCCGAGGCAATGAAACTGTTCAATGAAAAATAGTTAGGATATGGATGATAAGATTTATTTCATAAAGGACAACGCACAGCAAATACCTGTTTATGATTTTATTAAAGCGATGGATCCGGATGCTCCGATAAATCCGACTCATAATTTTGAGCTTTTGAAAGCCCACCGTCTGAAAATGTACGATAAGGCGGAGCAAGAATATATCGCAGAACGAACTATAAATCGGGTGGAAACTGGCGATTGGGAGAAATCTGTATTCTATTATGGGTGGTTGAAGAATGAACTTCAAATTATCGGGCAATGGTTATCGGACACCTATCCGCACGGAGAGAAGAAGCGAATTAAAACATCGTCAGCTATTCAGATGGAAATACTTAAATACGAGCGATATGTGAAAACAGAGATGGAGCGAATTGAGGAGTTTGTGAATGGTCGTTCTGATGAAAGTATTTCAAAAAATGCAGGAATACCGCCGCATTTGTTAGACTTAAATCCTGCCCAATGTCAATATTTATATGGGAAACTAACTAAATACGGGCACTTCCTGCCGGAGAAAACGAATCAGACACATTTTAACTATGTGTTCGGCGGTGGTCTGTATCCAGAAGATTTCAAGCCGCTACGTTGGAATAGAAGCAAGCAAGCTATCGGCGAATTAATTTTACTGCTTACAAGAAAGCCTTCAATTTCTCGTGATAAGAAAAGGAATGCCCGAAATCTTTTTCTAATCAACAATAAAGATATAGGTGAATTGTCAAATCCAAAGAAAGGCGAACCGACAAAAGATTATGGAATCTTGGAAGAGATAGCGAGCGGCATAAATACTCGCTCGGTTTAATTACTTTATTTTCAGATACCCGCTCACTACCCGCCCATTGGAAGATGGGTGGGTAGTTTGTTTTGAATCAGTTGATTCAAGATTTATCATTGTGTAGTTTTGTTTCCGCAGAGCAGTATATTGGCCAGATACAGCGATGCAAAAAATTAAAAAAATTATACGATGATACATGTACTATTAAAGAAACCGGTGTGGCAGATGAACGGGGAGGAACTTTTGGAACTCCAACGTTTAGCCGCACCCCAAAGAGTTGAATCCGCCGAGGTGAAGGAGCCTCGATTGGTCTATGGTCTGCGTGGGTTGTGCGAACTACTCGGCTGTTCGCGCACTACTGCGAATAAGATTAAGCACGATCCTCGTTTGCGGGGATGCTACTCGCAGGCAGGGAAGAAAATCGTATTCGATGCCGAAAAGGTACTTAAAGCGTTAGGGAGGGAATAAGTATGGGAACGATTAATTATGCAGAACTACAACAGGATATACTGAATACCTTGGTGAAACAAGTAACTCCTGTCAATTTTAAGACTTTGGCTTACCCCGAAGCGAAGCTGCTCCAAAAACAACTTGCCGGATGCGCCCCTGACAGCGATGTAGCGCAGAGCATTCAGAAGAAACTATTGAAAATGAAAGTCAATGAGAAACACTACGTAATTTTCACCATTGAGGAAATTGCGAGGTTGGCCGAAAAAAACGATTGGGGGCTGTGCCGCAATCAGAACGAAATATACCTGTATAACGGGATGTTCTGGTCGAGGCTCGATGTCGATGCCTTCCAGAAATTTCTGTTGAAAGCCTCGGAGCGGATGGGCGTTCCTATCGTATCGTCCAAATACTACCAATTCGGGAAGAAACTGTTTGAACAGTTTATGATGCAGTCCTATTTGCAAAGCCCGGCGGCCAATTCCAATGTGGTGCTTATAAATCTACTGAACGGAACGTATGAGATTAGAAACGGTCAGGGGAAACTGCGGAAATTCTGCAAGGATGATTTTCTGACGCATCAGCTCCCTTTCGAATACTGCCCAGATGCGGTGGCTCCCCTGTTCGACAAATACCTGTCCAAAGTACAGCCGGATGAATCCGCCCGAAGGGTGCTGGCCGAATACATCGGCTACCTCTTTATAAAGACGGGCAATACGATTCTGAAAGAGGAAAAGGCATTGATGCTCTACGGCGGCGGCGCGAACGGTAAGTCGGTGTTCTTCGAAATTGTAAATGCGCTGCTCGGTGCTGAAAATGTCATCTGCCATTCGTTGCAGGATTTGACCGACGGAAGCGGATATTACAGGGCGCAGTTGGCGAATAAGTTGGTGAACTATGCGAGTGAAATCAATGGCAAATTGGAATCGTCCATATTTAAGCAACTTGTTTCCGGTGAGCCTGTGTCGGCCCGGTTGCCCTATGGCAAGCCGTTTCATCTTACGCAGTATGCCCGGCTTATTTTTAACTGTAATGAACTTCCCAGAAGTAACGAGTTTACGGATGCTTATTTCCGTCGGTTTCTGATTGTCCCGTTCGATGTGACGATTCCGCCCGAAGAACAGATTAAGGACTTACATAGCCGGATTATCGAAAACGAGCTTGCCGGAGTATTCAATTGGGTGCTTCGCGGACTTGCAAGACTTCTGAAACAGAATGGATTTACCGAATGTATTGCTGCGCGAAAAGCCGTTGAAGATTACAGATTGCAGTCCGACAGTTTGAGGCAGTTCCTCAACGACGAAAGGTATAAATCGGATGTCAATGTAAAAACAAAAATTGTCGATTTATATGACGAATATAAATGCTATTGTCAGGAAAACGGGTTTTACCATTTGACCAAGCCCAATTTCATCAAGCGGCTTAAATCATACGGCATTCAGGTTTCGACGATAAACGTGGGTAATGTTGCGTATTTGAAGAAACATAAATCCGATGAAGAATAAATTTCATTCTAAATCTTTATAAAATTAACCTTCTTAACCATTCGGCCTAACCTTGGGCCGAAGTATTAAAAGTTTTCGGTATGAAAAACAGACTGGATGTAGCTGTCAGCTACTACGAGCACATCTATACAAAATTCCCGGTAAGAGCGACCCTAATCGACCTCTTGACCACAAATCGCTACAAATCCCGCGTTCTGGCTGTTCGGACAGAATCAGACGCAAGGAAGAAAAAGGAGTTGAAAACTCGACTGCCTGCATTCACCCCGTCCGGTTTGTTCCGAGGCGGGGCGGCAAATACGTTGCTGAAACCCACCGGACTGGTTTGTATTGACATCGACAGGAAAGATAATCTGCAGGTCGAGGGATATGACAGGTTGAAAGATAAGCTCGGTAGACTGCCCTATGTCGCATTTTGCGGACGGTCTGTCGGAGGCGAAGGATACTATGCGATTGTCCCCATAGCGCAGCCTAACAAGCTACTGTTGCATTTCCGGAGTTTGCAGACCGAGTTTTCCGCGATGGGGATTACCATAGACCCGTCCTGTTGTGACATTTCCCGAAAACGGTTCGTGTCTTACGATCCGGAGCCATATATCAACCAAGAGGCGGAAATATACGAGGGATTGGCGGACGGCGCGGCTGTGCCTGACATTACCGGGAACGCAACCCTATTTGGAACGGACAGCGAAGACGAACCGCTGAAAGAGGTGCTCAAGTATATTCAGATAATCGAGCAGAAAAAGGTAGATATTACCGCAGGTTATGCAAATTGGCTGCGGATAGGCTATGCGTTGCATAACGCCTTCGGGGATTTCGGCCGGGAGTTATTTCATCGGGTCAGCAGCTTCCATCCCCGATACAGCTATGTCGAAACGGATAGGTTATTTAGCGGCCTTTCGAAAGGGAACTGCACGAATCAGGTAACCATTCGCACATTCTTTTACTATACCCGTCGGTGTGGATTGGAAACAGTGGTCGACTTTTGGGAAGAATTGTGAGAAAGGTTAAAAATATGAGCCTGTCGAAAATAGATTTAATTTTCATTCTTTCATTGAATAGGCCATATATGCGCATTTTAAATGGTCAGGTAATGGATTTCTTTGGGTTGAAGTGTTTTGTTGTCCTATAATGAAAGAAAATGGCCATTTCGCATGGGGTATGATATCTTTTCGGGATAGGGTTTGATAAAAGGTGCATAAAGACCATAATCTGTACGTGGAATTGTCGCGCGCAACGCTGACGCCCGCGCGATGTCCTGCGAATACGACAAATACAGTTGAAGGACTGGGCTTTTATCTGTCGGAATTTTCACTATCTTTGCCATCGACATATAAAATAGCGTTTGCTATTTGTTTTTGCTGAAAAACGACCAAATTTTATCAGGAATCAAAAACAATAAGTTGAACGCTCACGCTTGGCGTGGGCTTTACTTATTTGATTCCGGGTGCTTGGTCGTACCTTCAGCAGATAAGATAAAGACCCGCGCCATTTTTGGTGTTGGTCATAATACAACCTAACGATGGAGTATGACAAGAGCCGGGAAATTCTGCGCGATTTCTATGCCCAAAATGGCATTTTAAATTACTTTGAACGCGATAATACCTACCTTGAATCGGCCTTCCACGAGATTAACGAAATGTGGTTTCAGAATCTGGAGTGTATCAAAGAGGTCAAATACCTGATGATTGCCGAAGCCCCTTTATGGGGTAAGGACAAAAGCTATATCTATAATCCCGAAACGAAAAACACGTCGTTTTTCTACAAGAGCGACTTGGAATATGTACTGAATATTCAAATCGCCGACAAGCAGGATTTTATAAACTGTTGCAATGAAATAGGGCTGCTTATCATTGATATTTCACCTTTTGCCCTTAACACAGAGGATACGATTATTAATTATCGCAGTATTAGTGCAAGTAAGTATCGTAAACTCGTAAAAAATACCTTTCCATTCTATTTTGAACAGAAATTAAAGGCAGTCAGTAATAAAAAATCAGACTCTATTAAGGCATTCTTCCGGTACGCAAGAGTGAAGAAACGATTCCTGCCATTAATCTCGGAGGCCTTAATCGATTGCCGTTTCATTAAATCGGCAAATGAGATTTTAGAAATATCTCAGCGAGGTGGAAATATGAATCGGGTGAAATTTAGACGAATCGTAAAATAGAAATAATTAGAATTGTTATTTGATAGCTTGATTATTATGTCGAAAATATTACTATATTTGTAGATAATCTTTTAAGAGTAAATATGAAAACCGTTTTAGTTAGATTCAAGGTATATAATTTCCGATCCATTGAAGAAAGTGAGTGGATAGAAGTATCTGACAATACATGTTTAATAGGAACGAATGAGTCGGGGAAAACAAATCTTCTTATAGCTTTATGGAAACTTCATCCGGCTAATGGCGAACCAATTATTCCATTGAATGATTTTCCTCGTCATTTATATAGCAACTACAAAGCAGGTGGGCACGAGAAAGATATATTTATTGCGGCAGATTTTATTTTAAGCGACGACTTACAAGACGAAATCGCAACTGAACTAAAATGCAATAAGGAGCAGGTAAAGCGTGTCCTTGTGCAGAGAAGATACGATGGAATATATCATATTTCATTCCCATATTTCAAAATAGATTCGTATGCGTCTGACGAATTAGGGCAATTGATTACCGAATTTGAAACAAGTTTATACGAACAAACTATTTTTACGAAAGAGGATACTGTTTTGCAGAAAACGGTAAAAGATTTCTTTGTAGAATTAAAGAAGCAGCTACCTAAAGAGTCATTTAATATAAAAGATGTTGAAACCCTGCGGGCAAGTCGGTCTTTGAAATAGTTGAAACATAGTCTATTAGAAGTAATGTTTCATGTGCGACGATTTGAATTTGTAATTTTGCAGCCCATAAAGGGACTGCTCTATGAACAAAGACAAATATGTATTCGCTCAATTGGTTGAATTTCTCGACAACAACAAGTTCCGTCACCTGGTTGACAAGTATGATGGGAACAGGTATGTCAAGAACTTCACCTGCTGGAATCAGCTCATGGCACTCATGTTCGGACAACTCTGTAACCGTGAGAGCCTGCGTGATGTTGTCGTTGCATTGGAGACTCACCAATCCAAATGTTATCACCTTGGAATGGGGCGTAATCCAATAGCGAAAACGACATTTGCCACAGCGAATCAGAATCGTGACTACAGGATCTTTGAAGACTTTGCCTTCTTCATGATGGAACAGGCTCGCAAGAAACGAGCAACCGACATCTTCAAGCTGAAGGGGAATGTTTATGCATTTGATTCAACAACGATTCCGCTCTGCTTGTCAGTATTCTGGTGGGCAAAGTTCCGCAAGAAGAAAGGAGGCGTTAAGGCGCATGTCCTTTATGATCTGGAGTCCCAGGTTTCTGCTTTCTTCCATATTACGACTGCATCGGTACACGATTCAAAGGCAATGAAGGAGATTCCCTATGAATCAGGTTCTTACTACGTATTTGACCGTGGTTACAATGCATTCAAGGAACTCTACAAGATTTGTCTTAATGAATCATACTTCGTGGTTCGGGCGAAGAAGAACTTACAGTACAAGTGTACGAAATGGAAACGTAGATTGCCTAAGAATGTGCTTTCTGATTCCGTTATTGAACTCACGGATGTGAACACACAGAAGAAGTTTCCTGAGAGGCTGCGACTTGTGAGATTTCACGATGACGAGCAAGACAGAGACTTCGCATTTTTGACGAATGCATTCCATCTTACCGCTCTCGAAATTGCTAATCTCTACAAGAACCGATGGCAGATTGAGTTGTTCTTCAAGTGGCTCAAGCAGCACCTCAAGATTAAGAAATTCTGGGGCACTACAGAGAACGCTGTCAGAATACAAATTTGCTCTGCAATCATAACTTATTGCCTTGTCGCCATCGTCCAACACGACATGCGACTAAAGCGGTCAACTTATGAGGTCCTGCAGATTTTGAGCATCTCACTAACGGATAAGACTCCACTGAGAGATCTCTTCGAAAAGACTAATTTCAACGATGTCAAAGAACTCGATTATCCCCTCTTGGAGGGACTATTTGATTAATATTAACTTCGTCCCAATTTTAACGGGACACTAATGGATAGAGTTATCAGTACTCAAGAAGAAGAATTGACACCTGAGGAAGTAAAAGAGTGGGCAGATAAGAAAAAGGAAAGAGGGATTCTTTTGCGTTCAGCAGCGGCGCAACTGACTCAACGATTTAAGCAATGGTGGCTACAAGGTGACTATATTTTCAATTTTGAAGCTGATGGGCATCATTTCCGAATAAACGTATCTGATAAATTGCGTCCAGAAGAATGAAACGAAAGAAGGGCACACTAATACAATCTTATTACTTGACGAACCGGGATTGTCGCTTCACCCACTTGCCCAGTATGATTTGGCAAAATTCTTCCGGAAACTTTCCGAAGATAATCAGTTAATATATACATCCCATTCGCCATTTTTAGTTGATATGGATAACCTTGCCAATGTTAAGGCTGTCTATATTGATTCGGAAACAGGACGAACAAAAGTTTCGTCTAATCTTCGGTATAATGAAACCGATGCAGAAAAATCTATCTATCCGGTACACGCAGCATTAGGGCTTACCGTTTCCGACACATTGCTCCTTGGCTGTTTGCCAATACTTGTTGAAGGGCCAAGCGACCAGATATATTTAAATCTTATAAAACGATATTTAGTCGGCACAGGTGACTTAAAAAATTCTAAAGAGATAGTATTTATACCGGCAGGGGGCGTGAAAGGCATGGGGCCTCTCACTAAATTACTTTCGTCAAGAGAGGATGCATTGCCTTATGTGCTTCTTGACTCCGATAAAGCGGGTAAAGAGTATCAGAAACAACTTAAGTCGGGGAAATATCGAGACGAAAAAGATAAGGTTTTAGAGGTGGCTCAGTTCATAGGTGAAGGGGAGTTTGAAATAGAAGATTTAATTCCCACATCGGCTATAGTTCAATTTATTGACAGAAAATATAGATGCGACCAATATTTTGAGGACTTCTATCATCAGGGGGAGCCAATAGTAAACCAAATCGAAATATGGGCTAAGCAAAATAAAGTCAGCCTTGAAGATGGTTGGAAAGTTGAGTTAGCACGAAGTATTCATAATCGATTTGAGAAAATCGCTCTTAATATAGAAGATGCACAGAAAAATATCTGGATAGAGGTATTTAGGGCTCTAACTAAATAGATTAGAGTTAATATTGAAAACAGGGGTGTACTTCCGTATACCCCTGTTTTCAAGAAAAGCGCACAGTTTTTACGTTTGTGTGCGTAAAACTGTGCGCTTTTTCTGTAACTGATTGATATTCAATCATTACTGCGGAGAGAGAGGGATTCGAACCCCCGGTACAGTTGCCCGTACACCGCATTTCGAGTGCGGCCCGATCGACCACTCCGGCATCTCTCCAGTATATTCCGCACGGAAAAACCTTCCGTTTGGGACTGCAAATATAGACATATTTTTTGTTTCTCGGCATTTTCGTGCGAAAATTTTTTCTTCCGGTAGGGAAAAAGCGGCTATATCCGGCTCTTTTCGTGCTTTTCCCAAATAATTCCTATCTTTGTATCTGGAGGAGGAATGCAGTATCGGCCCCGCCTGTCCGTTTATATAGATGAGAAACGATACTAAATTCGGTACGGTTTTCGTTTACTAATGTAAGAGGAACTAACGCAAACACATTGTGCGCTATGAAAAAGTTGAAAATTTTAATCGGAACCCTTATCCTGGCTGCGGGGTTGGCCGGCTGTTCGTCGGCCTATTACGCATCGTCGGGATACGCCAACGACGATTTGTACTCGCTGCACGATAAGACCGCCATCGCCCGGAAACAACAGGCGAAGGCCGAAGCCGAAAAGGCCGCCGCCGAGGCCCGCCGGGCCGAATGGGAGGCGCGTATCGCGGAGGCGCAGGCCGCCGCTGCGGAGAACCAATATTACGAATACAGTTCGAACCCCTACGAGGATATCGTAGCCGATACGTACGAAAGCGCCTATGCACGGCGCCTGCGGGGCTTCGAATCGCCGACATACAGGATGCCGTCAAGCTACTATAACTTCCGCTATGGCGGCAGTTTCACCTATGCTACGGCCTACGACCCGGCATTCTACAACATCATCATTTCCGGCGACCAGGTCTGGGTGGAGCCCAAGTACATCACTTCGATGTTCGGGACATGGGGCGGATCGGTTTATGTAGACCCGTGGTATTACGGCTGGACACGTCCCTACTGGGGAGCATGGGGCCCGTCGTTCTCGTTCGGCAGCTGGGGCTGGAGCTTCGGCTTCAACGGCTGGTACAATCCCTGGTACGACCCGTGGTGGGGGCCGGGATGGCGTCCGGGCTGGGGCCCGGGTTGGGGGCCCGGATGGCACGGCGGACATCACTGGGCATACAGGCCGCATAATTACCGCCTCGACGGCGGCGGGCGCCCCTCGCGCTATGTCCCGGGGAATGTCGCTTCGGGCAGCCGTTACCGCGGGACCAACAATTCGGGCTACCGTACCGGTACGACCACTTCGCGCGGGGGCAACTCGGGCAGCGGCAGGACGTATTACCAGAGCGGCGGCCGCAATAACAGCAACAGTTCGGTTTACAACGGCGGCAGTAACCGCAATAACAACAATAACTCCTGGAACAACAACTCGTGGAATAACAACCGCAACAACAGCAACTCGGGGCGTTCGTCCTACGACAGCGGGTCGCGCAGCAGCAGTTATAACAGCGGCAGCAGCTTCGGCGGTTCGCGCGGCGGTTCGTCGGGAGGCGGTTACAGCGGTGGCGGCGGTTCGCGCGGCGGCAGTTCATCGGGCGGAAGCCGCGGTTACGGCGGGCGTTAGTCAACGATAAAACAGAGATAGTGTATGAAACGTAAGATCATAATATTGCTTGCGGCCTGTGTGGCCGCAGCGCCGTTGCAGGCCCAGAACCTCGAATTCGGGGGACTGACGTACAACAATGACCTGATGATGTCTACCGATTTCGCCGCGCTTTCCCGATCGCATCCGTTCGGTACGGCGCGCGTGATGGGGATGGGCGGGGCTTTCACTTCGCTGGGCGCCGACCTTTCGTCGATGTCGATCAACCCGGCCGGGTTGGGCATGTACCGCCGCAACGAGTTCTCGCTCACACCGCTGCTGTCGGTCGCCCATGGCCAAACGCAGGGCGCGCCGTCGTGGGTGGGCAATAACAAGACCCGCTTCGCTTTTGCCAACGTCGGTGTGGCGCTCAATGTTTTCGAGAGTCCGGCCAGCCCGCTCACGAGCCTTACGCTCGGTATCGGCATGAACCGTATCGCGGATTTCAATACCCGCTATTCGTTCTCCTCGGAGTCGCGTTACGACCCTTCGAAGCCCGACCAGCTGATGCCGACCATCGCCGATGTCTTCGGGCAGCAGCTCGGGCAGGATGGTATTTTCCCCGATGATAAGGGCAATCTGGGATATAACTGGAATCCCTGGTACTGGCCGGCCATTCTCGGCTATAATGGCTACCTGATCAGCGACGTAGGCGGGCAGTGGGTGCCCGACTGCATTGGCCGTAACGCTTCGGTGGTGCACTCGATGGATGTCGTGAGCCAGGGCTCGATCAACGAATTCGCCGTTTCGATGGGGGCCAATTTCAACAACGTCGTCTATGTCGGAGCCACGATCGGCATACGCAGCGTCTACAAGAAGGTGGGCATGACCTATCAGGAAGAGTACGGTTATTTCGATGCCAACGGCCATGCGACCCCTGCGGTCGATAAGAACGGTACCCCGCTCAATGCGCAGCTCGATTACATGAGCCTCTATCAGGAATCGAAGATCGACGGCAGCGGCGTGGATTTCAAACTGGGTGTCATCGTGCGCCCCGTGGCCGGCCTGCGCGTGGGTGTGGCGTTCCACACTCCGACCTACTACTGGCTCGACCGCAGTTACCGTGCCGACATCGAATCGCACCTGATCAATAATAAAACGGAAGACGATCAGTATAATTTCGATTCTACGCCGCGGCAGGACGATATCGGCGGCAACAGCTGGGATTTCGTGTCGCCTTCGCGGCTGTTGTTCGGCGCTTCGTACACGTTCGGCAACCTGGCCATCGTGTCGGTCGACTATGAACGCGAGTGGTACAACGGTATCCGTGTGAAGAACGTGCCCGAAGGCGCCGATTTCCACCCCGAAGCGTACAAGGCTGAGTTCAAGAATAATTACAAAGGTACGAATACCCTGCGGGCAGGCGTCGAAGTGCGTCCCCTGCCGATCTTTGCCGTGCGCCTGGGCGGCGGTTACACCGATTCGATGTTCAAGGACAGGCAGCAGTATTACAATTCGCCGAGCGTCTACGAGAGCTACTACATTACGGGCGGCCTCGGGATCAACCTCGGGCGTAATACGGTGCTGGACGTGGCCTACCAGAACGTGACTGAGAAACAGACGCCCTACGAGCTTTTCTTTAGCAAATACCAGAACGGCGGCGAGATGAAGACTTACAGCGGCCTGTACGATACCAAACAGACGCGTCATTATATCTCGATGACGCTCGGCTTCCGCTTCTGAGGCTTTGCCTGCCAATATAAAGGTTCGTCCGTGTGACGAACCTTTATTTTTTTATTATATTTGCAGGCTGATACAAAATAAAAAACAAAGATATATGGCAAAGGAACTCAAAGACCTCACGAAGTCGGACGAGAACTACTCGCAATGGTACAACGACCTGGTCGTGAAGGCCGGGCTGGCCGAAAACTCGGCCGTACGCGGATGTATGGTCATCAAACCCTACGGCTATGCCATCTGGGAGAAGATGCACGATGCGCTGGACAAGATGTTCAAGGATACGGGGCATCAGAACGCCTATTTCCCGCTGTTCATCCCCAAGTCCTTCTTTTCGAAGGAGGCGCACCATGTCGAGGGCTTTGCCAAGGAGTGCGCCGTGGTGACGCACTACCGCCTGAAGAACGATCCCGAAGGCAAGGGCGTCGTGGTAGACCCCGATGCTAAGCTCGAAGAGGAGCTGATCGTGCGTCCCACGTCGGAGACCATCATCTGGAACACCTATAAAAACTGGATCCAGTCGTACCGCGACCTTCCGATCCTCTGCAACCAGTGGGCGAACGTCGTGCGCTGGGAGATGCGTACGCGCCTGTTCCTGCGTACCGCCGAGTTCCTGTGGCAGGAGGGCCATACGGCGCATGCCACGCGCGAGGAGGCTATCGAGGAGGCAGAAAAGATGATCCACGTATACCAGAAATTCGCCGAAGAGTGGATGTCGGTTCCTGTCATCGTAGGCCACAAATCGCCCAACGAGCGGTTTGCGGGCGCCGAGGATACGCTGACCATCGAGGCGCTGATGCAGGACGGCAAGGCCTTGCAGAGCGGTACGTCGCATTTTCTGGGACAGAATTTCGCCAAGGCGTTCGACGTGCAGTATGTCAACAAAGAGGGCAAGCTCGAATATGTGTGGGCGACCTCGTGGGGCGTTTCGACCCGACTGATGGGGGCGCTCATCATGGCCCATTCGGACAACAACGGCCTCGTGCTGCCGCCGAAACTGGCGCCGATCCAGGTGGTGATGGTGCCCATCTACAAGGGCGAAGACCAGCTGACCGAAATCCGTGCCCGCTTCGGGGCCATTGCGGAGCAGCTCAAAGCCAAAGGCATCAGCGTGAAGATCGATGACCGCGATAACGTGCGCTCGGGCTTCAAGTTCGCGGAGTACGAACTGAAGGGCGTCCCCGTGCGTCTGGCGATGGGGCCGCGCGATATGGAGAACGGTACGATCGAATTGGTGCGCCGGGACACGCTCGAAAAGGAGACCGTCCCGCAGGAAGGGCTCGTGGAGCGCATCGAAGGGCTGATGTCCGAAATCCAGCAAAATATTTTCAGCAAGGCGCTGGCCTATCGCGAGTCGATGATTACCAGGGTCGACACGTGGGAGGAGTTCAAGGAGGTGCTCGACAAAAAGGGCGGTTTCGTGCTCGCGCATTGGGACGGGACTGTCGAAACCGAGGTGGCGATCAAGGATGCCACGAAGGCTACGATCCGTTGTATCCCGTTTGATGCGCCCGATGAGGAGGGCACGTGCGTCTTCTCGGGCAAGCCGTCGCACCGCCGGGTGCTCTTCGCCCGCAGTTATTAGGGCCGGATTCGGACGGGCGTTTCCGCCGGTAACGGGCGAATGGGTGCCGAGGTAGTCCGTTCGCCCTTTTTTGTGCCCTTCCCCCGAAGTGGGCGGGCTTCCGTTATTTTGTGGGGCGTGCCCCGGTAATACTATAAACGATTGGACGTATGCGATATTCTGTATGTTTGTGCGCGGTGTGGCTGCTGGGCTTCTGTGCCGCCGTGTGCCCAGCCTATGCCGGGGACGGGGATCATCCGCTGCCGGTTGCGGGTACACAGTGGAAGGGACGGAAAGTCGCTTTCATGGGCGATTCGATCACCGACAAGGCGCATGTCGGTACGACGAAGAACTATTGGCAGTATTTGCAGGAGATGCTCGGCCTCGTGCCGTTCGTTTACGGGATCAACGGCCAGCAGTGGCGGGACGTGCCGGGGCAGTGCGAAAGACTCAGGGCCGAGCGCGGCGATGACATCGACGCGATCCTGATCTTTGCCGGGACGAACGATTACAATTCCGGGACGCCTCTGGGGACGTGGTATACGACCGGTGAGGTACCTGTCGAGGTGTCCGGCCTCCGGTCGGAGCTCCGGACGAGGAGGACGTTGTCGATGGACGGGGATACTTTCCGTGGCCGTATCAATATCGCAATGTCCTACCTGAAGGCGAATTTCCCGGACAAGCAGGTGATCCTGCTGACCCCGATCCACCGGGGATACGCCCGTTTCGGGGACAACAACATCCAGCCCGACGAATCCTATCCCAACAGCCTCGGCCTCTATGCGGATGCCTATGTGGATGCGGTCAAGGAAGCTGCGAACGTCTGGGCCGTCCCCGTCATCGACCTGAACAGCATCTGCGGGCTTTATCCCAATGCGGATTCCCATACCCGCTATTTCCATGACGCACAGAGCGACCGTCTCCATCCCAATGCCGAGGGGCATTACCGGATGGCGAAGGCGCTGGCATACCAGTTGTCGTCTTATCCTGCAAATTTCGAATAGTGCCATGTCCTGTGAAGCCGAAGCACGCAAGCGCGTGATTTACCGCGTGACCTTCGTCGGGTTCGTGGTCAACCTCGTCCTCACGGCGATGAAGTTCGCGGCGGGGATCGTGGGCCGAAGCGGGGCGATGGTCGCCGACGCGGTGCACTCCTGTTCCGACATGGCTACCGACGTGGTGGTGATCGCCTTCGCGAAGATCTCCGCCAAACCCAGGGACGACGGGCACGACTACGGGCACGGGAAATACGAGACGCTGGCTACGATCATCATCAGCCTGGCGCTGGCGGCCGTGGGCGCCGGTATTTTGCTCAGCAGCATCCGGGCCATCCGCATCGTCGTCGATGGCGGGGAGTTGCCCCGCCCGGGCGCTGTAGCTCTGGCCGCGGCGGTGGTGTCGATCGTCATCAAGGAGATATTATACCGATATACGGTGCGTGAGGGGTGTCGGGTCGAAAGCCCGAGCATGGTCGCCAATGCCTGGCATCACCGCAGCGACGCCCTTTCGTCGCTGGGGACGCTGGCGGGTATCGGATGTGCCTATTTCCTCGGGCAGCGGTGGCGCATCGCCGATCCCATCGCAGCGTTGGTCGTCGCAGTCTTTATCTTCAAGGTTGCTTTCGACCTGATCCGCACGGGGCTCGGGGAGTTGCTCGAGCGTTCGTTGCCCGACGAGACGGAGCAGGAGATTTTGGGAATCGTTACGGCCGATCCCGAGGTGGGGGAGCCGCACAACCTGCGAACGCGCCGTATCGGGGCCGCGATTGCCGTCGAAGTGCATGTTAGGGTGGACGGGGCGATGAGCGTCGCCCGTTCGCACGAGCTGACGGTCGATATCGAACGCCGCCTGCGGGCGCGTTTCGGCGAGGGGACGATCATCTCGATCCATGTGGAACCCGTGAAATGTCCCGCCGAAGCCGGAATCCCGGGCGGCGACCCGCCTTCCTGCCCCTGACGGCCCCGGAAAATGTATCTCCTGTCCGCGATTTTTTCCTTATTATTCCGCTTTTTTTGCTGATAACTAACGGGATACGGCTGCGGCCGATTCCGGCACGGAATTTGTAAATTCAGCAACCGGAAAAACAGCGGGGATTTCCCCCGGCGGAGTAGAAAGAAATTTGGTTTTTCGGAAAAAAGTATTTATCTTGCCGTCGTAAAGGCTCCGGAAACCATCGTTTCAAAAGCCCGAACACACGAAACTGACGCACATACAACATTAAAAGGATAGCCTATCGGGAAAAATTCTACTCTTTATAACTATAATTAGGAGAAAAGAGTATGAACGTACAAGCATTAAGTGACCAGGTATTGCTTAATCATTACCTTTCAGGTGACCAGGGTGCCATATCCAAGCTCATCGAACGCCACAGCCGCCGTGTGCGGGACTACATCAATATGATGGTCAAAGACCGTGACGTTGCCGAGGACATCTTTCAGGAAACATTCATCAAAGCCGTGCGGGTTATCGACGACGGCCGTTATACGGACAACGGGAAATTTCTCTCGTGGATACTTCGTATTGCGCATAATCAGGTGATCGACCACTTCCGCGCTCAGCGGCAGAACAAGACCGTCACCGAGGCTGAGGCGGGTTATGACGTACTGGGGTCGCTGCGTTTCGCCGAACGGAACGTGGAGGACGCGATGGTCAGCGAGCAGATCGAGCGCGACGTGCGTGCTTTGGTCGAGCTGCTGCCTCCGGAACAGCGCGAGGTGGTGATGATGCGTTACTTTTCCGGTCTGAGTTTCAAGGATATCGCGGAACAAACCGACGTGAGTATAAATACCGCGTTGGGGCGTATGCGCTATGCGCTTATCAACCTGCGACGGATGATCAAAGAAAAAAATATGGTTTTATGCTGATTCCGCACAATATTTCCATGGGGCGGGCGTTTAGTTAGTACAAAGCAAAATATTAGATGCCTATGGAGGATATTGACAAAAACGAGGTTTCAGACGAAGGCATCTCTGATGACGAAGATCTTATGATGCGGGAGGTTGTCCAGGGTGACGCAGATCTTTTCTTTTTACACCATTACCTCTCGGAGGTTTTCCGAAATGGAGATAATTTTTAAGGGTTAATTTTTGATGGGGAAGGGCGCCGGGAGGCGCCCTTCATTTTAATGCCCTGCATCCGGTGCGGGCTTTGCGGAAATCCTGTCCGGAATGTTTTTTGCGACGTCCGGGTAAAAACCGATCGTTATGACACGGATACGTATCAAGCGGGTTTACGAACCCGAGGCTCCGGAGGACGGTTACCGGGTGCTGGTCGATAAATTGTGGCCGCGGGGCATCCGCAAGGAGGCGCTCCGCTATGACGTGTGGGCCAAGGAGATCGCCCCGACCCCCGGGCTGCGTGCATGGTTCCATGCCGCCCCTGCAGAGCGGTGGGAGGAGTTCCGCCGCAGGTATACCGGGGAACTGCGCTCCTCGCCGGCCGTGTGCGACTTCGTCCGCCGGATCGCCGGTAAGGATACGGTCACGCTGCTGTACGCTTCGAAGAATGCGGCCGGGAACCATGCGCTGATCCTGCAGGAATACCTCGCCCGCGCCACGGCTGCGGAGGAGGTTACAAACGCCCGCTACTCGTAATGCGGGTTTCACCCTGCCCGGGCAGCGCTCGGTGGGCGGTGGTTTCCTGCCTTGTAAGCCTATGGATCCCGGGTGGGCGGGCATGGCAGCTCCGTCCGGGCGACAGTTCGTGTCCGCTACGGATGAAAAAAGCACCTCGACGGTGCTTTTTCACGCGGCCCTGCCCGTGTTCCCGGAATTTTTATACCGGTCTTATTTGCGGCCGACCTCCATCCTGAATTTCGGATTAGCGGGTTCGGTATGCGAAGCCGAAACGAATTGCCACATCCGGTCGATGATCTCGGGATGCTGTGCGGCAAGGTCGTGTTCCTCGCGGGGATCGTCACTGAGGTTGAATAATTCAAAGCGGTCGTTCCCCTCCTTCACACGGCGCAGCAAACCTTTCCATTCGCCCCAGCGGACGGCTACCCAGCCTTTGCTGCCGGGGAACTCCCAATAGAGATATTCGTGCTGCGGTTGTCTGCGCCCTTCGAGGGCCGGCAGGAACGAAATGCCGTCGGTCGCGGGGGGCTCGACCCCGGCCAATTCGCAAAGGGTCGGCATCACATCGGGGAAATAACCGACATGGTCGCTCACCTGCGGGCGGAGTTTGCCGCCCCACGCCACGATGAAGGGCATCCGGATACCGCCCTCGCGCAACGACGACTTGCCCCAGCCCTTGCCGCTGCGGAACGGGTGGGCGCTGTCGAACCACTCGCTCGACGAGCAGGAGTTCGACGCCGGGCCGTTGTCGCTCGTAATGACGATTACCGTATTTTCCCAGATGCCGAGCCGTTTGAGTTCGGCGACCAGCCCGCCTATCTGGCGGTCGAAGTAGGTGATCATCGCGGCATAGGTCGCCCGCGGCCACCGCGAGGGGAAATAACCCTTGCCCTCGATGGGTTGTTCGTCGCCGAATTTACGCACGTAGTACTGTACGTCGGCATCGGGCGCCTGCATCGGGCTGTGGGGGATCGGCGTCGTCCACATCAGGAAGAACGGCCGCTCCTTGTTGGCATTCACGAATTCGAGCACCTGGTCGTACATGGCGTCGGGGCTGTATGTGCGCTGCGTGTATTTGTCGTAGCTGCGCGGGTCGTAGGGGTCGGCCCCTGCGTCGAGCGGCGTGCCCGGCGGCAGCAGTTCGTTGTCGAGGTAGACGCGCCGGTCGTTTTGCCACAGGAAGGGCGGGTAGTAGGTGTGCGCCTGTCGCTGGCAAATGCAGCCGTAATAGGTGCCGAAGCCCATTTTATTGGGCGTACCCTCCGTCGCGGGGCCTCCGACGCCCCATTTGCCGATCATGGCCGTGGCGTATCCGGCCTGCTGCATGACCGAGCCGAGCGTCGGGGTGCCGGCTTCGAGCGGAGCCTGTCCTTCGAGCGTCGAATCGCGCAGCATTGCCTCGTGGTTCCAGACGTCGCCCCGCCATTCCATCTCGTCGTTGGCGCGGATCTGAGCATGGCCGGCGTGACGCCCCGTCAGCAGGCCGCAGCGTGCCGGCGAAGAGAGCGGTGCCGCAGAGTACATGTCCGTGAAGCGGATGCCGAGTTCGCTCAGGGCGTCGATGTTGGGGGTCTCGATCTTTTGCTGTCCGTAGCAACCGAAGTCGCCGTAGCCTGCGTCGTCCATCAGGATGAAGATCACGTTGGGGCGCGGAGCCGGGTTTTCCGTACACCCCGCTGCGGCCAGTGCGGGAATGGCCGTCAGCAATGTCCGGGGGATTGATGTTTTCATGGATTGCTTTTTGGGTTGTTTTTTTTTGCTGTTAGATGCAAAAATAATAAAATAAGAATAAAAAAAAGATCGCAAAAAAGAAAGTTTTTTGCGGTCTATCTCTGGTCGAAGAAACTCCCCTTTGTTTATCGGGGCGGTCGGGGAGGGGTGTTTTCGGGCGGTGATCGGCTGCCCTGTTCCCCTTGGTGTTTCAGGATTTTGCAGGGCCGGGTACGAAAAAGCCCCTGCCGCGGCAGGGGCTTTTGGGTGATATGTCGTGGCCGCTTTAGCGGTCGCCGAGGCAGCGGTGCGCCCGGTGGAGCTGGAGCGAGAGCGAACAGGCGGCGACCCCGGCGAAGAGCAGCGAGATGCCGACCCATACGATGACGGCCGTGGTGCCGAATACGAGCGGCTGGAAAAGAATCCAGAGCGAACAGAGCAGCAGCAGGATGCCGCTGAAAATTGTCCAGCCCGACCCGGCGATCTGCATGGCGCCCATGTCGCTGCCGAGCCCGATGGCACCGAACGCACGCAGCATGAGCCAGAACCCGAGGAATATCGGGAGCGTAGCGGCCGAAAGCGCGACGTTGAAAATCAAGATGATGCCCAGCACGATCTCGATGATGCCGCCCGCCAGCATCCAGCCGCGTCCGGTGATGAAATGTTTGTTGACCGATGAGAGTACGACTTCGAGGATGCCCGAAATCAGCATCAGCCACCCGAACAGGAGCGACATGCCCAGGTAACTTTGTGTGGGGTAGACGAATACGAGGATGCCGACTACGAACAGGGCGATGCCGATGATAAGCAGCAGCCACCAATAGCGCACGGCGCGTTTCGAATTTTCGATCAGGGTTGAGAAATTTTCCATAGCATACGGATTTTCCCTCCCTTAAAGCAATTTACATACCAGAGTTCCCGACGGTTCGATCGGCGGATGGTTGGTCTGGGATGTACGCCGTATATTCCTTTCGCGGCAGGCGGACGCCTGTCTGCGGGGCTGGGCGTTCTGCCCTGCGGGCGGCCGGGAAATAGGAATGCCCGTTACCGGCCGGAATGCCGGGCTCCGGTTGCCGGGCTCAGGGTACGGGGACGGCTGCGGGTGCATTCCGCAACGGGACTACTTCGCCGATCTCGGGGCGCAGTACATGCAGTGCGGTGTCTGCGGCCAGTGCCGCTTCGGTCGCCAGGGGTTCGTCCCAACGGTGTCTGGCGAGGGCGAACTTGGAGTGGTGGACGGTTATGATCTGCTTGGCACCCAGTTCTTTGGCCGCCAGGGAAAGTTGGTCGGGCATCGTGTGGATGTATTTCCATGCTTCGTTGTACTGTCTGTTTTCGAGGATCGCCAGGTCAATGCCGGGGAACTGCCGGCCGATCTGCGCGAAATGCTTGCCGTAACCGCCGTCCCCGCCCATGTAGACCTGCCGTGCCGGGGTTTCCAGCAGGAACGATGCCCACAACGTCCGGTTGGGATTGAGTCCGCGTCCCGAAAAGTGCCGCGACGGCAGGCAGTGCACCGCGAACCCGTCGCCGAGCGCAGCCGTTTCGTGCCAGTCGAGTTCGATGATTTTCTCCGGCTCGAAACCCCAGTATTCGAAATGCTCCCCGACGCCGAGCGGGCAGACGACCTTCCCGATCCGGGATTTGAGTTCGGTGACCGTCCGGTAGTCGAGGTGATCCCAGTGGTCATGCGTGATGACGAGCAAATCCACGTCGGGCATGTCGCCGGGACGGTAGATGTCGGTGCCCTTGAAAGGCCTGTTGAGGAAGGAGAACGGTGCGGCGGCCCGGAATACGGGGTCGACGAGCACACGCCGCCCTTCGGCCTGGAGCAGGTAGGAGGAGTGCCCGAACCACACCAGCAGGTTGCTGTCCCGATCCAGTGCGCGCAGGTCGGTCTTGAGGGCCGGGACGGCCGCGTCGGGGCGCAGCCCCTCCTTTTTTCGGAACAGGAATTCGAGGATGCCGCTCAGGCGGCTTTTGTCGCCCGTCATCATCGGGCTTGCTTCCAGGTTGCGGAACTGCCCGTCGCGGTAGTTCGGCGATTGCAGGATGCGTTCGAGCCGGCTGCCCCGCGGCAGGCGTCCGAAGGCCGGGAGGTTGAGGATTATCAGGCCGGCGATCGCGGCGGCGAGTATTATTCCTGTCAGGATTCCCATTGTGCGTCTTATTTTCGTGCTGGACATATCGTTTCCCACTGGTTGTACGGTGCAAAGATACCGTTTCCTGCGGAATTGCGGTTATACGGATTACGGTTTGGGTTACCATAATCCCCGAAATCTTTGCCGGCACCCGGAGGGCATCCTGGAAATGCCCCGCTGCATTTTGTCGTGCAAAGGGGAATTCCGGGCTGTTTTGAATGCCGGATAGTCGGAATAGTTGCTAAAATTTCCATTTATTATACGATTTATATGCCAATTTTTATAATTTTGTACTTAATTGTTCCATAATAGTGATGCCTTTTACGTATTGTCTGAGAAAATTGTGGCCGCTGCACAGGGGATGGAAGTGCATGGCGGCCCTGCTTGCCTGCCTGTGCCTGTTGCCGGACATGGCGGCGCATGCCCAGTCCCCGCCCCGGAAGGTGGTTGTCAACGGCCGTGTCGCCGATGAATCGGGCGATCCCGTCGCCGGGGCTACCATTGTCGAACGGGGTACCTCGAACGGGGTCGCGACCCTTTCCGAAGGCGAATTCTCGATCGCCGTCCTGCCCGGTGCCGTGCTCGATGTCTCGTGTCTGGGGTATATCGACCAGAGTATCGGGACGGGAACCCGTACCGAATTCGAAATCGTGTTGCAGGAGGATGTGAAGGCGATCGCCGAGGTGATCGTGACGGCGCTGGGGCTCGAACGCAACTATGCCGACCTGACCTATTCGGCCGATAAGATCAGGGGGGCGCAGCTCACGGCGGTGAAGGATCCCAACTTGATCCTGTCGCTTTCGGGCAAGTCGGCCGGCGTGCAGGTGAACAAGAACTCCTCGGGTGCGGGCGCTTCGGCCAAGGTAAGCATCCGCGGCGTGCGGTCGGTCGCCAGCGACAACCAGCCGCTCTATGTGGTCGACGGTATGCCCATTCTCAATTCGACCCCCGAGCAGGCCTACTCGGCCATAGGCGGTGTGGCCGATGCCGGGAACCGCGATGGCGGCGACGGCATTTCGAACCTCAACGCCGAGGATATCGAGAGCGTCTCGATCCTCAAGGGTGCCCCGGCCGCCGCCTTGTACGGCAGTCAGGCCGCCAACGGCGTGATCCTCATTACGACCAAAAAGGGCAATGCCCGCAAACAGCAACCCGTGACGTTCACTTCGAACCTTACGCTCCAGTCCCCCTTCAGCCTGCCTGCGTTCCAGAACCGTTACGGGGTGAGCGACGGGGTGGAAAGCTGGGGCGCCCGTGCGCGGATGAAGACCTACGACAATGCGGGCGATTTTTTCCGGACGGGGATCACGGCGATGAATGCGGTCTCGGTTTCCTCCGGGTCGGAACAGGTGCAGAACTATTTTTCCTATGCCAATACGGCCGAGCGGGGAATCACGGGTTCGAACCGCTTGATGCGCCATAACTTCAACCTGCGCACCACGACCGGGCTTTTCCGGCAACGGCTCAAGCTCGACGGGAATATCAGCTTCATGCGCCAGGTGGTCGAGGACAAACCCGTGCCGGGCGGTTTCTATATGAACCCGCTGGTCGGGCTTTACCGCTTCCCCCGCGGGGTGGACATCACGCCTTACCGGGAGCATTTCGAGGTCTATGACGCCGGCCGCAAACTCAATGTCCAGGATTGGATCGCCCCGAGCGACGATTTCGAGCAGAACCCCTACTGGGTCGTCAACCGCATCCGCAGCAGGAGCCTGCGCAACCGGGTCATGGCCTCGTTTACCGCCGATTGGAAGGTGAACGGCTGGCTGCGGCTCAAGGCGCGCGGCAATGTGGACTATGTGAATGACAAGGTGCGGCAGAAATTCTATGCTTCGACGGCGCCTGCGCTGGCCGGTGCCAACGGGCGCTATATCGAGAGCAGCTACTCGGAAACCCTGTTCAACGGCGAGGTGCTGGCGATGTTCGACAAACGCCTCTCCCCGGACTGGGAGTTCAGCGCGACCGCAGGTGCGGGGCTGAACGACCGGACGGTCAATTCGCTGCGTATAGATTCCAAGACGGCGTCGCTCTATTTCCCCAACGTGTTCAACGTCGCCAATATCGTCATGAACGGTTCGGCCTATGTCGACGAACAGATCGATGCGCGGCGCCAGACGCAGTCGCTTTTCGCCACGGCGTCGTTCAAGTATGCCGGAAGCCTCAATTTCGAAGTCACGGGACGCAACGACTGGGCATCGACGCTCGCCTACACCTCGCACGAAGGCAGCGGGTTCTTCTATTATTCGGCTGGCGCATCGTGGGTGATCGGCAAGATGTTCGAACTGCCCCGGTGGATTTCGTTCGCCAAGGTGCGCCTGACATGGAGCCGCGTGGGGAACGACATCCCCATGTTCATCACCAATCCTAAGTCGCACGTCACGGCCGGAGGGGGCATCAATGCCGCCGACGCCGCCCCCGGCACCGACCTCAAGCCGGAGATGACCAACGCCCTCGAGGCGGGGCTCGAATGGCGGTTCCTCGACGACAGGCTGGGCATCAACCTGACCTACTACAAGACCAATACGCACAACCAGTTCTTCAAGCTTCCGGCCCTTTCGGGCGAGGCGTACGCCTACCGTTACGAGAATGCGGGCAATATCGAGAACCAGGGCGTCGAGGTGTCGCTGAACGCTTACCCGGTTTACGGAGGTGCGCTGACGTGGCAGTCGACGGTGAACTTCGCACATAACAGGAACCGCGTGATAAAACTCCATGACGAGCTGCGCGAATATGTCTACGGTCCGTCGAGTTTTTCATCGTCTTATGCCATGAAACTCGTCGAGGGCGGTTCGATCGGCGATATTTACGGGCGGGCGTTCGAGCGCGACGCAATGGGGAGGATCGTCTACGAGGCCGAAGGCGATTCCGCCGGGTTGCCCCGCACCGTGGGCGACGGCAATACGGTGAAGGTCGGCAATGCCAATCCCGTGTTCTCGCTCTCCTGGGGCAACACGTTCTCCTATAAGGGCATGTCGCTGTCCGTGCTGCTGGACTGCCGCTATGGCGGACGGCTCCTGTCGCAGACGATGGCCGACCTGGATTCCTACGGGGTGTCGGCCGCAACGGCCGATGCCCGCGACCGGGGCTGCGTGATGCTCGAAGGGCAGCGGATCGACGACGTGAAGGGTTTTTACAAACTGGTCGGCGGCCGCGCAGGTGTGACCGAGTATTACATGTACGATGCGACGAACATCCGGCTCCGCGAACTGGCGGTGTCCTATGCGCTGCCGCAGCGTCTGATGCGCCGTACGCGGGTATTCAGCGGCATGACCGTGTCGCTGGTGGCGCGCAACCTCTTCTTTATCTACAATGCCGCGCCGTTCGATCCCGACCTCGTCCTTTCGACGGGCAACGACAACCAGGGGATCGACGTCTACGGCATGCCGACCGTACGGAGCTTCGGCTTCAACATAAAACTGGAGTTCTGAGAATCATGAAGCGCTTTTACATATATCTGTTCGCCGCATTTTGCACAGTCTTTTTGGGTGCCTGCACGGGGAATTTCCGGGATATGAACGACGACCTCACGGGGATTTCGGACGAGGATCTCGAGGCCGACGACAACGGCTTCGGATACCGCCTGCAGATCGTACAGCAGGGGATTTATTTCAACTACGATTTCGGCAAGGGCAAGAACTGGCCGTTCCAGATGACGCAGAACCTCAATGCGGATATGTTCTCGGGCTATATGCACGATCCCAAACCGTTGCAGGGCGGCAGCCACAACTCCGATTACAACCTGCAGGACAGTTGGAACAGCGCCATGTGGCAGTTTACCTATTCCTACGTCATGCCCCAGATTTACCGGCTGGAGCAGACGGCACGCGAGAAGATGCCGCCGTTCTATGCCATTACGAAGATACTCAAAGTCCTGGCCATGCACCGCGTGACGGACTACTACGGGCCGGTGATATACAGCCATTTCGCCGACCGCGGCAGCGAATATGTGCCCGACAGCCAGCAACAGGCCTACAATTGTTTCTTCGATGACCTGGACGAGGCGGCGGACATCCTGGCGGCCTGGGTCGAGGAGCAGCCCGAGGCCGGCGAGTTTTCCAGGTTCGACCTGCTTCTCGACGGCAGCTATACGGCCTGGCTCCGTTTTGCCAACTCCCTGCGCATGCGCCTTGCCGTGCGTATCGCAGTTGCCGCGCCCGAAAAGGCCCGTGCGGAATTCCGGAAGGCGGCGCAGGCGGCCGGAGGGGTGATCGAGACCAGTATGGAGAATGCCGCCGTGAAGACCTCGGGCACCTATTCCAATCCGTTGGGCGAGATCAACCTGAACTGGAACGAGGCGGCCATGAACGCTTCGATGGAATCCGTACTGACCGGGTACGGGGATCCGCGGCTGGAGAAGTTTTTCAAGCCCTGCGGCAGCGACCTGGTCATTGCCGGCGATGCGGGCGACGGGACGGTCGTCCTGAAGGGGCAATACCATGGAATCCGTCAGGGGACGGGGTTCTCGCATAATTATTACGCGGCATTTTCCCGCCTTACGGTGGATACGGATACCGATGCCGTCCTGATGACGGCGGCCGAGGTGTGGTTCCTACGTGCCGAAGCGGCATTGCGCGGCTGGACGGACGAAGATGCGGAGCGCTGTTACCGCAACGGCGTTGCGGCATCGTTCGCGCAATGGCAGCTGTCCGGGGCCGAAAGCTACCTGGGGAGCGACGCCATGGCTGCCGATTACCACGATCCGGTAGATCCGGGGAACGACATTGCCGCCCGGTGCCGCGTGTCGCCCCGCTGGGACGCTGCAGCGGACGCCGAACTGAAGCTCGAGCGGATTATCACCCAGAAATGGATTGCCATGTATCCCGAAGGGTGCGAGGCCTGGGCCGAACAGCGGCGGACGGGATATCCTCGCCTGTTCCCCGTACGTCTGAACCACAGCAAGGGTTATATAGATACTGAAACGATGATCCGCCGGCTGCCGTTCCCGGCCGTGCTGGCGACGTCCGATCCCGAGCAGTATGCGGCGCTCGTCGCGGAACTCGGTGGCGAAGACCACGGGGGGACGCGCCTGTGGTGGGACGCGGGGCGCAATTTCTGATCCGGAAGCCCCGGACTGTTTTGCCCGGGCGTTGCGTCGTGCGGCGGTTGTCAGAATTTCCAGCTTGCGCCCAGCAGGATATTGCGCGGGCGGATGGCATAGCGGTAGGAGCCCGAGCTTACTCCGTCGAAGGTCGTATAGGCATATTTTTCACGGCCGAAAAGGTTTGCGGCGGTCGCCGTAGCTTCCCATTTCCCGTTTATTTTCCAGCGCAGCGATGCGTCGGCCAGTAGCAGGTGCTTGCTCCGGTCGGCCGAAAGCTGCGAGTAATAGTGCTCCGCCGTGAATTGGATCACCCATTTCTTCGACGGTACGAGGTTTACGGTCAGCCGCTGGTTGAAATCGTGCCGCCCGTCGGGCTCCCGGCCGCGGATGGAGAGTGTCGTATAGCGGTATTCCAGCCGGTATTCGGTGTTTACCCAGGCGGCGAACCGGAAGTTGAAACGCGGCGCGACGGTCAGGGTGGAATTTTCATAGGAGGCCGGCACCTCTTCCAGCAGCAGTTCCGTGCCGCTGAGGTTGTAGCCGACGTTCAGGCCTGCCTGACCGTTGAGGGCGTCGATATTCTGGCTGACGTCGCCCGACAGGTACCATGACCGCACGTGGTTCGAGCTGTGCACGTAGTAGTTTACGATATAGTCGCCGTCGAAGCGCTGCGCAGGCAGGAACGGCAGGTCGTTCCACGAACGTACCGCGAGCAGGCTGGCGAAGAACCCGCCGATCGGGTTCTTGTAGGCGATGCCTGCCGAGAGGCTGCGTTGCAGCGCCTGCCGGTATTCGTTTACGCCGCAGAGCACCGAACGGTAGTTGCGCAGGACGGCGCCGTTGCCTATGCGGCTGTCGTCCGCCGCGTCGCGGCCGACCGTACCCGATGCCGAAAGCGAAAGGTGTCCCGTGGGGCTCCATTTCACCGCGAAGCGGGGCTTCCAGGTGAAAATGCCCGCCGGGTTTCGATTGCCGTCGATCCTGTCGTGCAGTCCATAGCGGCGGTAACCTGCCGGCAGGTCGAGCGTCAGCCGCAGCCGCTGCGAGCGGTAGGTGATGCCAGGCTGGAGGTAGACGCCCGCGTAGCCGGCCGAAAGGTCGTTCGCGGCGCCTGTCCCGAGCCCGGTGCCCGTCAGGTCTGTTACGAGCCCTCGGAAGAGTGCCGAAACTCCGCCTTTGAAGGCGAAGGCGAACTGCCCGGCCTGCGTGCCGAATGCCGCGTTGTGGTTCATGTAAAAAGCGCGGTCGGCGATCGTCTGCCGCTGGCTGCCCGTTTCGCGCACCACATCGAGGGACTGGGGGCGGGTAAGGTATTTCAGGTAGGAGGTGACGGTGAGCGAACGTGTGCCGGTGCGCCGGATATATTTCAGGTCGTTTTCGATGCCGTAGGCCGGGGCCTCGGCACGCTGGCGGTTGGGGTAGCTGCCCGAGAGCACGGCACGGAGGTCGTTCCATGCCAGCGAAGCTTCGAGTTTTTCCAGCATGTAGAACCGCTCGGTGTTGGCTTTCAGTGCGATGCGTGCCGAAAGCTGTTGCCGGCACGAAGCGGCCGACTCCTGCTCGGTGTCCACGCGCGTGCCGTCCGCCAGGTACCAGCTTTGCCGGGCGGCGCGATCCGAGGCCAGGCGGTCGTAACCCCAAGTGAGCGAGCTGCTGAGCTGGTAGTCCTCGGAGAGTTTGCGCAGGTTGTTCAGACTGGCCATGTGCGAGCGGTTGAAGCGCGTGCGTGTATCGTCGAGCGGCGCGGACGAAGTGCCGACCGAAAGGTGTGCGGCGGGATTGTAGTCGTTGGCTCCGCCGTTGAGGATGTCCTCGACCGAAAGCCGTTCGGTCTCGGCCGAGGGGTTTTGCCCCGTGTTGTCGGTTTTGAGGTTGACCATCGACTGCCCCCTGGCACCGATGCGCATGGCGAAGAGTGCGCCGTTCCACAACGCCGGCGACCAGCCCGCACCGCCGCGCAGCGTCCCCGTCCATCGGGCTTTGGCATGCGGCTTCAGCCGGAGGTTGATGGCTGCGCGGTCGCTGAATACGATGTCCTTGAGCGCCTTGATCGGCTGGTGGTTCTCCATCACTTCGACGCTCGCCACGTCCTGCGGCGCGATGTTGTTGGTCGCCTGTCCGTAACGGCCGTCGAGCATGTCCAGCCCTTCGATGTAAAAGTTGTTGATCGGCTGGCCGTTGTAGCGTATCTCGCCCGATTTCGCCACCTCGATGCCCGGCATCTTGCGCAGTACGTCGGCGATCGAGCGGTCTTGCGCCTCGGTGAAGCGCGACACGTTGTAGCTTACGGTGTCGCCCCGGAAGCTCAGCCGCGGGGCGCGGATCGTCACCTCGCGGATGCCGGTCGCCTCGGGCGTCAGCAGCACGAGCATCCGTCCGGCATCCGCCGGAATCGATTGCCGGCGGTAGCCCATCGTCGAGAAGTCGAGCTGCGCGGTTGTCCCGCCCCCGCGCGGCCTGAGCACGAAATCGCCCGAGGCCGAGGTCGTCGTGTAACCCAGCGGCTTGCCCAGGGAGTCTCGCGCCGTGACGATGGCCCCGGCGACGGGCGCCCCGTCCTCCTTGTCGGCCACGTGGCCCGTGTACTCCTGGGCCTGGGCGGCGATTGCGCCCAGCAACCAAAGCAGGGTCAGCAGGTACTTCATCGCGCCGTGGGGCTATTCTGTTTCCAGCGGATTGTATTCGCGGAGCAGGTCGGCACCCTCGCGCGGCGTCCCGTCCTCGTTCCTTACCGTGATCCTGATGTTCGAATTGGCCTGCATGTAGCCGATCGGGTCGGTCATGAATTTGCGCTCGGTGGCCAGGAATTTTTTGCGCGAAGTTTTCAGGTAGTTCAGGTCGGCCATCGTCACCGGGACTTCGGCGCGGCGGATCCCGGTCGCCTCGAAGCGGATGATGCCCCCGTCGTCGCCCGTGTCGTTCACGGACAGGATCAGTCCGGGCAGCCCGTGGAATTTCCAGGGGCCGGTGGCGAGCGGGAGCTCCTCGGTGTACCAGGCTTCGTAATCGCGCCCGCGGAAGCGGCAGGTCGCGCGGCGGCAACCGTAACCGATGAATTCGCGCGTCCCGTCGCGGAGCGTCCACTCGATTTCGGGCAGCGGCTCGGTGTAGAGCATGTTGTCGCGCGAGATTTTGTCGGTGCAGGTCAGTTCGCCTGCGGGGTAGTTCTGGAATACGACAGCTTCCAGGCCGCCCTTGAAGTTGCCCACGTTGGCCAGCACCTGCTCGGTCGGGGTGATGCGCAGCAGCGAGTCCCGCTGGAGCGTCTTGTAGGAGAAGAATTTCGTAACCTTCCCTCCGGCCTGCAACAGCAGCAGGTCTTGCATCGGCTCCTTGCTGTCGGGGCGCCGCAGCCACTCCATGCGGTAGCTCACTTCGAGCGTGGCGGTGTCCAGCACGGTCTGCCGTACGCTGCCCGTTTCGAGGGCCTGTGCCCCGCCGTCGGTCGAGTAGGAGATGACGGTCTGCGCCCGTCCTGCGGTTGCGGCGGCCAGCGCAGCGGCGATGATAAGGAAGGTGAGTTTTGTTTTCATGGCTTCGGTGTGTTGGTTTACGGTGCAATATTACCCCGAAAAACGAAGGGCGATGGTTAACGCCGCGTTAAGAAGTGTTAAATAATGTTAACGCCGGCGGCAGGAGTGTTTTTATTCGTATTTTTGTGGTATAAACCCCTCGGCCGTGGATAAGAACCGTTTCAGAAATATCTCGTTCTGCGCGATCGGCGCCCTGCTGGCGCTGGCCTTCGTGCAGGCGTGGAGCTTGTGGCGGATGTATGCCGACCGAGCGGAGGAGTTTTCGCGTAAGGTGACCCTCGCTATGAACCGCGCGGCGTACGACGACCTGCTGATGGGCAACCGGCGCCGGACGTCGCAGACCCGGACGTCGGTCGTGACGACGGGCAATATCGACTCCGTTAAGCTGGATATGATCGACACGATCTCTGTGAAAAGCCTTGGGGCGGCCGGCAAGGTGCTTTCCATCCGGTCGAAGGTCGACACGCTGCGGACGAATATCGCCCTGCGCCGCGGCGACAAGACCCGTTATATCTACCAGGAGGTGCGCATGCCTTCGTTCACGGCGCTCCAGTTCAACCTGTCCCGCTACGACTCCCTGCTGACGCGTTACCTGGCCGATTCCGGCATCGGCCTGCCACACAGTGTCGACGTGATCCGGGGCGGGGACGACGGGGATGTTACCGAAATCCGGCTCGACAGCCTGGCGGCGCGGCCAGCGGGTGCGGCGCGGGAGGAGGCGGTCATCGCCTCGCAGAAGGACGCTCCGCGGATACGGAACCCGAAGGTGTTCACCTCGCGCGTCACCACGGACGACAAGCTGCTTTTCCGGGTGAAGATCGAAAACCCCCACCGGGAACTGCTGCGCGAGCTGTTCGGCATCATCCTCACCTCGGTGCTCATGCTGCTCGTCGTCGCGTTCGTGGTCATCTACCTGTTGCGGACGCTGTTCCGGCAGAAGACGCTCGAGGAGATGCGGATGGATTTCACGCACAATATCACCCATGAACTGAAGACCCCGATCGCCGTGGCCTATGCGGCCAACGACGCGCTGGAGAATTTCGGGGCGGCCGACGATGGGGTGCGGCGTGCGAAATACCTGGGTGTGATCCGCAGCCAGCTGACGGCTTTGTCGGAGATGGTCGAGCGCATCCTCACCATGTCGCGCGAGGAACGTGAGGATTTCACGCTCCGCCGCGAGCGTATCCCCCTGGCCGGGATGCTCGGGGCGCTGGCCGAGAAGTTCCGGATGCAGGCAGCCAAACCCGCACGGGTCACGGTGGATGTTTCACCCGAAGGGCTGACTGCCTTCGCCGACCGCTTCCACCTCTCGCATGCCCTGGACAACCTGGTCGACAATGCCCTGAAATATTCCGGCGAGGAGGTACATATCCGCATTTCGGCCGGGCGGGACGGTGGCCGGGTCGTCCTGCGCGTCGCCGACGACGGCATCGGCATTCCGCGTGCCGCGCAGGCGCATATCTTCGATAAGTTTTACCGCGTGCCTACGGGCGACATTCACAATGTCAAGGGCTTCGGCCTCGGGTTGTACTACGTCGGGCTAATCGCCGCCAAACACGGCGGCTCGGTCGCGGTGGAGAGCACCGAGGGGCGCGGTACGACCTTCACCCTGATAATTCCGGACGATGGGCGATAAGATCAGGCTGCTGCTCGTAGAGGACGAGCAAACCCTCGCGGGGATCATCGCCGATACCCTTTCCGAAAAGGGGTTCGAGGTGACGGTGGCCTACGACGGCGAGGCCGGGTTGCGGGCGTTCCGCGGGTCGCGCCCCGATGTGGTCGTGTCGGATGTTATGATGCCTTGTATGGACGGGTTCACCTTCGTCGGGCGTCTGCGCCGCGAGGCGCCCGGGGTGCCTGTGCTTTTCCTTTCGGCGCGCTCGGCGGCCGAGGACGTGGTGCAGGGATTCGAGACCGGGGGCAACGATTACCTGCGCAAGCCCTTTGCCATGAGCGAGCTGATCGTGCGGGTCAGGGCGCTTGCCGGGCGTGCGGGCGTCGGGAAAGCGCGTACGGAACGTGTGTTCGAACTGGGGCGTATGCGTTTCGACGCCGAGCGCCAGCGGCTCTCGTGCGACGGCGTGGTGACGGAACTTTCGGCCCGCGAATCCGAAGTGCTGCAATACCTCTGCCGGAATGCGGGCGAGATCGTGCCGATGAAAACCCTGCTGGTGAATATCTGGGGCGACGATTCGTTTTTCAACGCCCGCAGCCTGCATGTCTTCATCACCCGCCTGCGCCACCGCCTTGTAGCCGACCCGTCGATCCAGCTGGTGAACGTGCGGGGAGTGGGGTATAAGCTGCTGATGCGCTGAGGCGGGGTGTTAAAAAATGGAGCAGGCAGGAATCGCAGTTCCTGCCTGCTCCATTTCTTTACAAGGTTGGATAATAATTTTTTAAGTTTCCTAGATGTAAATTATTCTTGGCTCCACTCTTCAAATTCTTTAAGAATATCATCTGTCATGTAGGATAGGCGTTTTTCTTTTAGAATCTCGTCGATAGAACTATATGATATGTATGAACAAATATCAGCTAAAGGCCCTCGTTCCATAACAGCGAATACTGGGCGTGTAATTTGTTCCAATACGGCTTCTCGTCGTTCTTCCGATGCAACAATATGGATTTTGATGTCTAACATTGGTTGTAAAGAGAGGAGATCTGCCATCCTAAGGATACCAGAGTAAATAGATGTTGTTCCCTCAACTTCGAACGCGCGCACAATAGATCTTCGTTGTATCCATAGCACGTCAATATTTTTGATCGTTTTTAAGGTCGTCTCATCAAAAATTATGGGAAGTTCGTCTAAGAGAGTACTCTCTTTCGGATGCCAGAATTCTGTAACTCGGTTTCTATCTGCCTTCGGCAACCAAATTTTGAACCCGAATATTTCTCCAATTTTCGCCAGTTTAGCCTGGACTTTTATAGATTCTCTTTGCTCGGTTTGTGGCTGATCCTTCTCTTGGATTGCATCGTCGTCAGGAACAGAAACAATGGTTTCCTTTCCGGAAATAATACGTATTTTCGATGCTTTGATCTTTTTTGCGTCTTTCTCGGAAAGAGGATAAATAGTTTGTTGCTTTGCTTGTCGTTTTAGCAAATCGACTAAAAATTTACCATCGGCATTGTCCCAGCGTAAAGGACTGGAAAAAACTTTATATGTCCATTTAGTACTGTCTTTCGGCAAATCTTTTGTTATTGATAATGTATTCCATACTAAATCTTCGTGTATCGGAATTGCGAGTTCGAAAGGAAGCCAGACAAGCGGTTTGACCTTGAAGCGTAGGCAAAACGGATCGTTTTCTTCGATAAAGATCGGAGAATTGTCTTCATATGGAGCGCTTATTACCTCAAGGATGCCAATAAATCGCTGAATTTTAGTGCAATAACAAATAAATATGTCTCCAGATTTGATGCCTTGGTTTTTGACATATGATTTGCGCGATATTCTAAAGCCGGTAACATCTCGATTAGAATTGGTAAAAGCTGTTGCCGTATTAGGAGAAAAAAGATTTATATAATATTTCATTACTGCCATGGATTTTGATAAGCGACTTTCTTTTTCAAAAGTAATCTAAAGCGTATGATTATACAAATATATTTTGGGAATTGTGCTGTTCTTCAATATACTTTGCATTTCCGTGAAGGAATGTTAATTGAAAGAAGTTTATCTTTTTCGGCAAATGCAGTCCGTTAGGTGATCGTCGATAAATCCTGCCGCCTGCAGGTGGGCGTAACAAATCGTGCTGCCGAAGAATTTGAATCCCCGTTTTTTCATGTCTTTGCTCATGGCGTCGGATTCGGGCGATGATGCCGGAATCTCGCTCAACGACCCAAAGGTGTTGGTAATCGGCTTCCGGTCGGGAAAGAACGACAAGGTGTAGTTGTAGAAACTACCGAACTCTTCCTGTATGGCAAGGAATAGCCTTGCGTTTGTGATTGTGGATTTGATTTTCAACCGATTCCTTACAATGCCATCGAACCGCATCAGCCGTTCGACATCGCTATCGGTCATTTGCGCTACCTGCACGGCGTCGAAGTTGCAAAAGGCCTTGCGATACCCCTCACGCTTTCTGAGTATCGTTATCCAGCTCAACCCGGCCTGGGCACTCTCCAGGACAAGAAATTCGAACAACGTCTTGTCGTCGGTCACCAATTTCCCCCACTCCTGGTCATGGTATTTCACATACAGCTCGTCGGTTCCGCACCAGCCGCACCGTCCGTTTATCATGTCCTGCATAATCATAATGTTTACAATTCGAAGTAAAGATAACCGATTCCCGGCTTCGTGCCAAATTTTAAGCCCGCTTCGCCCATTATGGGTTGTCATATTGCAAACGTTGCGATGAAAGAATCCGAATCGGTAGGTGCGGAACGTACTTTTATCGGAACAGCTTTGCTCCGGAGGAAGATCGTAAATTCGATTGTAAGGTGTTGATATACAGATTAAAATTTTCTTTTTTTGCGCAAATTCGCTCACAAAAAAAGTCTCCAAAAGGAGACTGAAAAGTGCGGGATAAAGGTGCTTCCGCACGAATGTAAGCCCGATGTATATCAACGAATTGCAGCGGTTTTCGGTTTCTGTCCCCGCATCGCCTACCGTCATTTTGCACGGTCTTGCGCCCGCCTGCCCGTTTCGCCTGCGCCGTCGCCGTATCTCCTTGCATGACAGTACAAATATAGCGATTTTCGGCGAAAAAAACAAATGCGAAGACTTTTGGAGATGCAGGCGGATTTTTATCGTCAAATTGAGCATTATTCGTATTGTTAATATTATGCATTAATAGTTGGTTGTTTGAATGAAATTATGTGAATCGTATCAAGCTCGATTTATGTTCGATATCGATTTTATAAATGAAAAAATAATTTGCGTCATAAGATGACATAAATAAACATTACCTTTGTATTCATAATATAGTCTTAGTCATCACTTAAAACTTTACAATATGGACAGGCTGGGGTATAGTCAGATAAATTTTTTGTTCATTCTAACTTTAATACAAAGAGACGATGGACAAAAGAAACAAACTTTGGAGGAGAGAACAACAGAACCGGGTGTTTAAAGCTCGCATGGTTTATCATGCCGCTTGCGGGTGTGGAATCAAGAAAGCGGATGGTAACTGGAATAGACATCCTCATTGGTTCGAGTTGGCAAGGGTGAAATGGATGCAGATCTACAAAAAAACAGGAACGCCATGCAGTTGTTGGTTGTGCCGAGGAGAGAAGTATGATCGCAGGGGATATGTAAAGGAAACATTGCGGATTATAGCCGAAGCATAGACAGATTCGTATGCGTCACTTTGAAATTTAGTATTGTCAATATGTTGAATAATTTAATATTTAGAGCCTCATAAGTGTTTAATCGACTCGTAGAAAGTTACGGGTCAAACCTTATGAGATCATGAGCAGAAGCAGGAAACGAACACCCGTCAGCACGATCGCGTGTTGCAAGTCGCAGAAAAAGGACAAGCAGTTATGTAACCGTCTTTTTCGTAGCCGATCCAAACGATTTATCCGGGACGGTAAGGAGCTGCCGCTTCGGCTTCGGGAAGTAATGAATATTTGGGATTTTGCCGGTGACGGCAAATGCTATTGGGGCTATGATTGCAAGTATTTCGAGAAGTTGATGAGAAAGTAGCAGTACGCTCTCCTTTACTTTTGGGTAAGGGAGAGCGAATTGTATTTGGGTGGCTGTAAAATAATCGCTTCGACGGATTTTCGATATTTCAGGCTTATTCGTATCTTTGTTTCTATGGACAGAGGGGAGATTATCATTTACCAGACGGCAGACGGCGAGACCCGCTTGGACGTTCGCATGGAGAACGACAGCGTGTGGCTGACGCAGGCGCAGATTGCGCATTTGTTCGGAGTTGACAGAACGGTTATTGTCAGACATGTCAACAACATTTATAAGTCGTCCGAATTGGAGCGGGACGTAACATGTGCAAAAATTGCACATGTTCAGCATGAGGGGCAACGGCAAGTGCGACGTATGATTCCATTTTATAACCTCGATATGATTCTATCGGTGGGCTATCGCGTCAATTCCAAAAATGCCACTCAATTTCGTATCTGGGCAAATAAGGTCTTGAAAGAGTATCTAATAAAAGGCTATGCAGTCAATAGCCAGGCCAAGGCCGAGCAGTTGGAGGAGCTGAAACAAACCGTTCATCTGCTCTCGAACGTGTTGTCGGCAAAGGATGTTACGAAATCCGAGGCAATCGGGTTGCTGCGCGTGATTACGGACTATACTTACGGTCTCGATACGCTCGACCGCTACGATTATCAGCAGTTGGAAGTGTCGGCTACTACGACCGAGGAGCCGTTTCATGCGACCTATGAAAATGCGATGGAGGCGTTACAGGTGTTACGCGACAAGTTCGGAGGCAGCGAGCTGTTCGCCCACGAGAAGGACGAGTCGTTCAAAAGCACGATGGGCGCAATTTACCAGACTTTCGGCGGGCGGGACCTCTATCCGAGCGTTGAGGAGAAGGCGGCTAATCTGCTCTATCTGACGGTTAAAAACCATTCGTTCAGCGACGGTAACAAGCGTATCGCCGCTTTCCTGTTCCTTTGGTTCTTGGAAAACAATCGGATTCTTTACCGTGCTGACGGTTCGCGCCTTTTGGATAACAATACACTGGTCGCCCTGACGCTGATGATTGCCGAGAGCCGCACGGAGGAAAAAGACGTGATGACGAAGGTTGTGGTGAATCTGATCAATAAGAACAATTGACACGATAACAGCGTGTCGGATATCGGAAAAGTGATGAAACCTATGAAGCCTAGTCATTTTATGAACCGAGTTTTATTGTTTGTATTGTTGCTAGTGGTAGGCAAAGGTGCTTTGTCGCAGGAGCGGATAGATACACTCTACTATAGCCGTTCGGGGATGACGGTGCGAAATCCGGTTTTTGCCGATTATTATCGACTGGCGCTTTATCCTGCGGATGCGGCGGGGCTCAAAATGTTCAAGGATTTTTATATTTCGGGAGAATTGCGGAGAGAAGGGCGTTTTCAGACAATCGATACGCTTGATGATCGCCGGACGGTGTTTGACGGAGATGTTGTTTCCTATTTCAAGAATGGTCGCATGTCGGAAAAATCATATTATTCGGAAGGATTGTTGGAAGGCGAATATCGGCAATACGACGAGAATGGAACGTTGAAAACACGTGCGTCGTATGCCGGCGGCGAATTGTCCGGGATGTACGAGGCATACAACGGAGACGGCTCCTGCCGAATGGTGGAATATCGTGCAGGGCTGCCGGTTCATGATTATTATTTGCTGGCGGACGGCAGCGGGAACACGCTTAAATTCCGCATTGCGGACGACATGCCGGTATGGGAATCTCCGGTCATAACGGAGCGTTCGGTCGATTATCGGGACGGTGTGCCCTGGGAGGTCTATTTCAAAAACGGATTGACGATCGCCTTGACGGATGCCATCGTCCGGGATTACGGCAAGTGGCACCGGGTCGATCTGATTATCTCCAATAATTCATTGACGCCGGTCGAATTCAATCCGGAGACCGATATGACGGCCTATTCCGTAGACGAACACGATGTGGCCACCGATCTGCAGGTCTGGTCTTGCGATAGCTATCTGAAGAAAGTGAACCGATCGCAGACCTGGGCCGCTGTTTTGATGGGCGTCAGCGAAGGAATGGCTTCTGCCGGCGCAGGTTATTCGACCTCCACGACGACCGGTTACAGCAGCTACGGCGGTTATTCGTCTTATACGACTACGACTTATAATCCCTCTGCGGCCTATCAGGCCAACATAGCCTCACAGCAGCGGCTCGCCAATTTCGGTCAGGCCTTGCAGGACGAACAACAGGTCAAAAAGTTGGGATATTTGAAGAAAAACACGATATATCCCGGAGAATCCGTATCCGGATTTGTTTATGTAGCATGGATTAAAGGAGAGCGTGCCGTATTCATTATCCGGATTGAAGGTGCCGAATACATTTATGAGTGGGGATTTGACAAGAAAAATGCGTTTTTATTGAATAAGAACAACTAAGCTGTATCATTTTCTCTAAAATTTAGTTGAGGAAACAATATCCGCAAGGTCCTGCAAATCGCTATGTGAGCCTTGCGGATATTGTTTTTAAGGTTTATTCCTTTGCGGGAAAGCGAAAAAAATGGGAAGATTTTGTACCTTTACCTAAAATATTCTATACAATGGCAGCGATGAATACAGCCGACATCGGCTTTGAAAAGGAAATATGGAAGGCGGCGGATAAGATGCGCGGAAATATTGATGCATCGGAATATAAATCCGTTGTATTGGGACTTATTTTCCTGAAATACATCTCGGACAAATTCGAAGCTAAATATCAACAGCTTGTTGCCGAAGGAGAGGGCTTTGAGGAAGACAAGGATGAGTATTTGAGTAATAAAAATGAGAAGGGTAGTTATGATCCGGTTTTCTATGTCCCTGCGGAAGCCCGTTGGGAAGCTATTGCCATCCATGCACACTCTCCTGAAATTGGAACGATCATCGACAATGCGATGCGGGCAATCGAGAAGGAGAATAAGCGTCTGAAAGATATTCTTCCGAAAAACTTTGCCCGTCCCGAGCTCGACAAACGCCGCTTGGGTGAAGTTGTCGATTTGTTTACAAATATTCGGATGCATGAGCACGGCGATTCGAAGGATATTTTGGGTCGTGCTTACGAATATTGTCTTTCGAAGTTTGCTGAGGCCGAAGGAAAATTGGCAGGTGAATTTTATACTCCGGCTTGTATCGTTAAGACGTTGGTGAACGTATTACAACCTTATAAAGGTCGTGTTTACGATCCTTGCTGCGGTTCGGGTGGTATGTTTGTACAGTCTGCACAATTCATCGAGAGCCACTCCGGAAATATCAATAATATATCGGTCTATGGTCAGGATTCCAATCCTACGACATGGAAAATGGCGCAGATGAACTTGGCGATTCGCGGTATCGAAGCCGATCTCGGTCGATATAATGCGGATACCTTTTTCAATGATTGCCATCCGACTCTGAAGGCCGATTTCGTGATGGCCAATCCCCCGTTCAATCTGAGCGATTGGGGGGCGGATAAGCTGGCGGATGATGTGCGTTGGAAATACGGTACGCCGCCCAACGGCAATGCCAACTTTGCGTGGATTCAGCATATCATCCACCACCTTGCCCCGACGGGACGTGCGGGCGTTGTGCTGGCCAACGGCTCGCTGTCGAGCCAGAGTGGCGGTGAGGGCGAAATCCGGCGACGATTGGTCGAAGCGGATTTGGTCGATTGTATTGTAGCCATGCCGCCGCAATTATTTTACACAACGCAGATTCCGGTGTCAATCTGGTTTTTCAACAAGGATAAGAAACAAAAGGGCAAAACCCTTTTTATTGACGCTCGTAACTTGGGTACAATGGTAACGCGCAAACTGCGCGAATTGACCGATAGTGACGCGGTAGATCTGATAAAACGTGGCGATATTCAGCGTATTGCTGACACTTACAATGCCTATGCCGACGGAATGTTGAAGGATGAAAAGGGTTTTTGTGCTGTGGTTTCGACAGAAGAAATCGCTCGTCAGGATTTTATCCTCACGCCTGGCCGTTATGTAGGTATTGCGGCGCAAGAAGAGGACACGGAGCCGTTCGGCGAAAAGATGAAGCGTCTGACAGGCGAGTTGTCGAGATTATTCGAAAGGTCGCACGAGTTAGAAGCGGAGATTGGGAAACAGCTGGGAAGTATAGGATATAAAATGGAATAGCACAATGAAGAATGTATTGAAGTATCTTATAGAGCAGTCGCTGGATTGTTTATATGCCAATGATAAAGATTTATTAGAACGCAAAGTTGCAGAACGAGATATTACCCATCGGTTTGCTCATTATTTTGAGAATAATATAGCAGGAACTATCGTTGCTGAATATAATGTAGATTGTGAGTATAATAGAGATGGATATGGAATAAAACAAGTAAATGGGAATTATGTGTATCCGGATTTCATCCTACATAAAAGAGGTTGCAATGACAATAATATTCTCATAATTGAATTTAAAACATGGTGGAATTCAGAGAATAATGCTGATATCGATAAAATTAAATGGATGATGAATCCTCAGTTAAGATATGGATATAAATTTGGCTGCTCTATCGTTCTCAATAAAAAAAGTGCTGATATACAATGGATAGAAATATGAAGAAATGGCATTCATATAAGTTATCCGATGTTGTTCGGTTTAATCCTTCTGAGCGTTTGTTAAAAGGGGAGATCGCCAAAAAAGTGCCGATGGATTTGTTGCAACCTTATACAAGGGGCATTTCTGGTTTTGAAATGGCTTCATATACCGGAGGAAGTAAGTTTCGCAATGGTGATACATTAATGGCTCGTATTACGCCTTGTCTTGAGAATGGAAAAACTGCATATGTTTCTATGCTTGATGAAGACGAGGTGGGGTTTGGCTCGACCGAATATATTGTTTTTCGAAATATAGAAGGCATTACGGATAATAAATTCGTCTATTATTTTGTCACGAGTCCGTGGTTTCGAGACATTGCTGTTAAATCAATGGTTGGGTCTTCCGGTCGTCAGCGGGTACAGCAGGCTATGTTGGAAAATTTGGTAGTAAATCTTCCACCGCTTGCCGAGCAAAAGCAGATTGCCGGAATATTAGGAGCATTGGATGATAAAATCGAACTCAATCGATGCATAAATGATAATTTAGAAGGAGCAGAAAACCTGTTTAACGGGTTTCGCCGGATTCATGATTTGAAACGAATGGGTTCATCTAGAGAATAATTTTATGTTTTCTTTTTATTAGGGGTCATTTGACTTCAAAATATCAGCAATAAGAAATTATTCAATTTAGTGTCAGAGGGTATTGATATTGGAGTTTTTCTGAAAATCGGAACAGTCAATTGTTGCTGAGTCGTCCCCGTTCCTGTAATATTCTGAGTTAATGCCCACAAGTATAAATATTTTGCAGACAACTCTTTTTTATTAGGGATTATTGAAATTAGCCGGACAATAGGAACATATGGTTCTAATCTCAAACAGACATAACCTATAGTTCCTCTTGCAGAAATAGTTATACTTTCCATCAACTCAGAATTTTACAACATCTGGGACGAACCAACAATTGACTTTCATTATCTATTCCATTAGAATATATCTGAACATAAAACTGAAGCAATTTAACTCTATTGCATCCTTTATTTAGTCAAATTGAATCTAATAAAAAGAAAACATAAAATTATCCCAATTCTCCGTGAACCCATTCTTTTTGAAAATCATGTCCGGCGAGCTTAAACAGGAGGTTTCTCTCGATTAGCTTGCTAAATTATCATTTATCCGTCGATTGAGTTCAATTTTGTCATCTATTGTCCATAGAATATTCGCGATTTTGTGTTGTATTGGTAATTGGGGCAATATAATATTAAAGTCTTTGATTTGTTGAGCGTTTAGATTTTGTTGAGCACCTCCATTTGCCAATAAAGCAAGATGTTGATAATTTCTACGTAAGTAATAGTATACATAGCGATAATCTGCTACGGTTTCATCAATAGTCAAATTGCAACAAGCTTGATTTGTTGTTAATGGAATCGTGTTAATTGAGACCTTGGCTGCTGTTGCACCATACAATGCAACGATAACAGAATTAGCATCTATCCATTTCGCAGATGAATTATCGAATCCCGAAGATGTAATGTATTTTTCTGTGTTGTAAATACGATTGAAGTTGATTTCTTTCGTATTTAGCCACGGAATATTTCCACCATAGTATGACGGTTCATTACTTTTTGGTGTGCCTCCACTACATATTTTCTTGCAAATATCTCCAATTTTACAAGTAGTCCAATCGTTATTCATATCTAATTTATATATTTTCTGTGTGAAATTTTGACATTGTTCTGATTGACCATCGCATAGTGCATTGTTGTGTCTATTTTGACGTGTCCCAATAGTTTCTGCACCTGTTCGATCGGCATTCCTTTGTCGATGGCCATTGTGGCAAGTGTCCGGCGGAATTTATGCGGATGAACTTTGTGAATCGAAACTTTGCGACCGAGTTGGCGGAGGCGCAACTCCACTCCGCTAATTTTAAGTCGATTATGTGGCTTGGCGATGGATACGAAGAGTGCCGGATTGTCATCTGTCCGGCTTTCGAGGTATTGTTTCAGATGAATTTTTGTGCGGGCGTTGAAATAGACTTCTCGTTCTTTGTTGCCTTTGCCGAAAACGACGCATTCGCGTTCGTGAAAGTCTATATCTTCTCGATTAATTTTTACCAGTTCGCCGACGCGGATGCCGGTAGACGATAGCATATCTACGATTGCCAGATCTCGTATATGGGTGCAGTTGTCACGCAAAATTTCGAGATTTTCATCGGATAGCACCTCTTTAATTAAGGAGCCGGTTTTAACTTTATGGATGCGTCTCACCGGGCTTTTAAGAATATAATCTTCGTCTTCGAGCCATGCGAAAAAGCTTGAGAAAATTCTGCGGATATTGTCTATGGTAACTTTTGACGATTGGTTATTCGATTGGTATGATGCAAGATAACATCGTAGATCGGTCGTTGTTATATCGACGATATTCTTGTCGATCTGCCGTAACATATATTCAATAGTCGAAGCATAATATTTTAATGTTTTCTCAGAGCATCCCTCGACGCGTTTGGCTGATATAAATAGCGTTTGCAGTTGAGAATTAGCCTTGACTCGCGCTTCGCTATCCGGAAGCTTTTCTGCGATGACAATATTTTGCAATGTGCGATTCAGCACGTTACATAAGATGCTCATTTGATCTGCCGTAATGACGGTACGCATCGCGGTTTTAATTTCGTCAATTAGTTTTTCTTTCATGGCTGCGTTTGTATTATTGAAATTGATAAAGTTACGCAGTCCATTGAAATACACACAAAGATAACCGATAAATGATAATTTAGCAAGCTAATCGAGAGGAAACCTCCTCGACGGAGATCTCACCGGACATGAGTTTGGGTAGAAGGGTATCGCGGAGAGATGATAATTTCCTATTTTCAATTCGACAAGTAACCATTCTATTAAAGATGGGAGAAAATAACTTATCTAAATTAACCAAAGCCTGCTTACTTGGGATTTTTACTTTTGATATTTCTAAATCACATCGTTTGATATGCCCCATAGTAACCGCTTTGTCTTTCGCAATGCGAATAAATTTATTCAAATGATGCTTTGTCCAATAAAAAACAAACCATTGAGGATACTTTGCCGAAGATACCAAATAAATGTTGGTTGAGCCCACATTTTCCACCACAATCTAACATAGGGTTCCTGACCAAGAAAATATAATGGTTCCATCAGAAATTATATATTCAGGTTTTATTAAAGATGAGCAACGATCACTGTTGGTGTCACATTGTCCTTGTCCAAGTTCTTTAATCTTTAAAACTGGCAATCCTGCCTCATTAGGCATCGCTGGATATTTTTGCATAGCCAATCCATTAAAAAAAAGCAATGTCAATCAAAACCCGTCTTGCCATTCTCCCCAAACTCATGTCCGGAAGAATCTCCGTCGTAATGATTAAACAGCGCTTTAGCCTGCTCCTCTAAATTATCATTTATCAAAGTTACTATTGTAATTTCTATTTTTGCTATATTTGTATTAAACTGGGATTTCTAATGGAATTAGATCTTAATATTGATTCAAATGGCAATGTAATCGTCAATACATTGTCGGAATATGTTGCATATATTTCTCAGTTGCAAGCTGCCAATGAAGGTAGCAATGAGCGATTCTTTTTCAGGGGCCAATCCAATAAAAATTGGGATGTGCGCCCGTGTTTATTTAGAGAGAATAACCTGACGATTGAATCCGATATTATATCCGAGGCTTGTGCTCGTGCTCCTTTTGAATTTGGCGGCCGAAGTGCATTTGAACGACTGACAAAATTACAACATTATGGACTGCCAACCAGAATGTTGGATGTAACGCTAAATCCTTTAGTCGCGTTGTATTTTGCGTGTGCGAAATGTGAAGATAAAGAAAACTACGACAAGAATTATAAAGAATCTGATACTATTGATGTCGACTCCGATCATTCATTTGATAATGAATATGATGTCGATGGGGCTGTTTATTATAGACGGGCTTATGGACATAAGCATAATTCAGATGATATTGATCTGTTGGCCCGAATCGCGGAAATGGATTTCAGCGGAGATATTGTATTGCATCAATTGGTCGAGAAATTAGGACTACGCAGTCAAATAAAACAAGCCGAGGATTTTGAGGAACTGGCAAAGGTGATGCAAAATGCTTACTTTGTTATATCGACATTCAACAATGAACGTTTGATTCGGCAGAGCGGAGCTTTTTTGCTTTCTGGTAGCATTAATATTCAACTCAATAAATCTGATTACGGCGCCAGTCGGATCGAGAAGAGCAGTTGTTCTTTAAATAGCCAGTTTGCGAGCGAAAGGATAATCATACCGGCCGGAAGCAAGGAAAGCCTTTTAGAAGAATTGAATTTCTACAATATAAACCAAGGGGCTTTATTTCCGGAGTTGGAGCATCAGATGGCATATATCAAATATAGTATGTGTAAATCTAATGTCAGAAGCGCTTCATCTTTTGAAAAGATAGATTTTGATGCAATAAAAGCTGAAGAATCGAAGGAAGGTGTTGAGATAGCTGAATCCGTAGTGAAAGAAGAGTTAGTTGATAAGGCTATTTATGATATCGTATCACAATATATTTCAGATGATGCTATAAAACAGAATGTTCTTCGAATTATTACACGGCAAACCGAATATATAGATTGGGCCAATAAGGAAGCAACCATTAGTGATTTGAGACGTAAAATCAAACGAAGCCTGTCTTTACAATCTATTAGTTCTGATGTCGCAACGCAATCTGCGCGTAATATGGTATCACAGCTTGTTAACTTGTATGTGAAAAAATAACAATTATATGCATTTCACCGAAGATGATTTTGAAAACGCCATTCTCGAGTTGTTTCGAGAGCAATTAGGCTATGATTATGTGTACGGTCCCAATGTGATGCGCGACTATGCAGAACCGCTTTTCGTGGAGGTGCTGGAGGCTGTGTTGCCGCAGATCAATCGTGGACTGCCACAGGCCGCTATTGACGAAGCTATGGTGAAAATTCGGACCTATGAGGGCGGAACGTTGGTACAGAAGAATGAATTGTTCACGGATTATTTGCAAAATGGCGTAGCTGTCAATTATTTCGATGGCCGCGAGCAATGTTCCGCAAATGTCCGGCTTGTCGATTACGATTCACCGTTACATAATCGGTTTACGATCGCTAATCAATGGACGGTCGATGGGCACTCGGTAAGGCGTGCGGATATGATCGTATTTGTCAATGGATTGCCGCTGGTGGTGGTCGAACTCAAATCGCCATCGCGTGAGAATACAGACGTGTCGGAAGCTTATGCACAATTGCGTAACTATATGCAGGAGATTCCGTCACTCTTTATCTATAACGCTTTTTGTGTGATGAGCGATCAGGCGATGACTAAGGCGGGGACGATCACAGCGGGTGAAGACCGTTTTATGCAGTGGAAAACGGTAGATGGGAGTTATGAAGATACCCATAGCGCGAATTTCGATGTGCTTTTCGCGGGAATGTTCGAAAAAACGCGGTTTGTTGAATTGTTGCGGAATTTTGTTTGTTATTCGAAAGACGGTAAACAGGATATTAAGATATTAAGTGCCTATCATCAGTTTTATGCCGTACACAAGGCTGTGCTTTCGACGGTTAAAGCAGCTGAGACAGATGGTCGGGGTGGCGTGTTTTGGCATACGCAGGGCAGCGGAAAGTCATTGTCTATGGTCTTTTTCGCCAAGCAGTTGCAGCAGGCGATGTCGTCGCCGACTATCGTCGTGCTGACAGACCGTAACGATTTGGACGGTCAGTTGTACCGGCAGTTCGCTTGTTGCAGGGATTTTTTGCGTCAGACACCCGTGCAGGCCGAAAGTCGGGCTCATCTTCGGGAATTATTGGCGGGACGCGAAGCGAACGGTATCTTTTTCTCGACGATGCAGAAATTCGAAGAGAGCGAAGAACCTCTTTCGACGCGACGAAATATAGTTGTTATGGCCGACGAGGCGCATCGCAGTCAATACGGATTGGAGGAGAGGGTCAGGATGGTTACGGATGCTGACGGGGTAACGCAAGCCAAAGTTGTAATCGGCGCGGCGCGTCTGGTGCGTAATGCGTTGCCGAATGCTACCTATATCGGGTTTACCGGAACGCCTATTTCGCAAAAAGATCGGTCGACACGCGAAGTGTTTGGAGATTACATCGACGTGTACGATATGACGCAGTCGGTGGAGGACGGTGCGACACGGCCGGTATTTTACGAGAGCCGTGTAATCAATCTGAAACTCGACGAGCAGTCCTTGCGGCGTATTGATGCGGAGTATGATGCGATGGCTGAGGAGGCGGAAGAGTATGTCATTGAGAAAAGCAAGCGTGAATTGGGGCGGCTCGACTCGATCCTTGGAGCTGACGCGACGGTGGCATCATTGTGCGAGGACATCGTAAAACACTATGAGGAATTCCGGCAATACGAGCAGACGGGTAAGGCGATGATAGTAGCCTATTCGCGGCCAATAGCGATCAAGATTTACCGTCGGATTCTCGAAATGCGTCCGGTGTGGAGTGACAAGCTGGCTGTTGTGATGACTTCCGGTAATAAAGATCCGGAAGACTGGCGGGCGATTATTGGAAATGATTCCCACAAGAAAGAGTTGGAGAAGCGGTTCAAAGACAACGATAGCTCGTTGAAAATCGTCATCGTAGTTGATATGTGGCTTACGGGTTTCGACGTACCTTCGCTTTCGACGATGTATGTCTATAAACCGATGTCCGGACACAATCTAATGCAGGCTATTGCTCGTGTGAATCGTGTGTTCGGGGATAAACAAGGTGGTTTGGTTGTGGATTATGTGGGTATCGCTTCGGCGTTGAAGACGGCGATGAACGATTATACATACCGTGACCGCAAAAATTATGGTGATACGGATGTGGCTAAAACCGCCTATCCGGAGTTTCAGAAGAAACTGGACGTTTGCCGTGATCTGATGTATGGATTCGATTATGGTGCTTTCTTCGGTAAGTCTGATTTGGAGCGGGCGAAAGCCATCAGCGGAGGTGTCGATTTCATGCAGTCCCCCGAGCGGATGGAAACGAAAAAACTCTATATCAAAGAGGCGCTGCTGCTGCGGCAGGCATTGTCGCTTTGTCAGAGTTTATTGAATTATGAGCAACGTATCGAAGCTGCCTATTTTGAGGCGGTTCGCACATTACTGACGCGCGTGGAAGCCAAGGGCAAGGTTTCGTTCCGTGAGATCAACGGGCGTATTAATGAATTGCTCAAGCAGAGTATCAAGAGCGAAGGGGTAATTAATCTTTTCTCCGATATCAAGGAGGAGTTCTCTTTGTTCGATTCGAAATTCCTGGAAGAGGTTGCCCGGATGAAGGAACGGAACTTCGCCGTAGAATTATTGCGTAGGTTGATTGCAGAGCAGGTACAACTATATCAGCGAACGAATACGGTACGAGCCGAGAAGTTTTCGGAAATTCTGTCCGATGCCATGAGCCGCTATTTGAAAGGGATGCTGACGAACGAAGAGGTTATCGAAGAACTGCTGAAAATAGCCCGTGAGATCGTTCACGGCGAAAAGGCCGGCAAGTCGCTTAATCTGAACAGCGAAGAACTTGCCTTTTATGATGCGTTGACCAAGCCTGAGGCTGTAAAAGATTTCTATTCCAACGATCAGTTGGTCGCTATTACGCGAGAGTTGACAGATGCGCTTCGGCGAAACAAGACGATTGACTGGAATATGAAGGAGAGTGCTCGTGCCGGAATGCGGCGTATTGTCAAACGATTGTTGAAAAAGTATAATTATCCGCCTGCTGGGCAGGAAGATGCTTTGAATACGATTATGGAGCAGTGTAAGAAGTGGAACGAAAATAATTGAATGAGATAGCTATGGGTAAGTTGGAAGAGTCAGTCGTATAATGATTTTGCAAGATATAGTAATAGGCAGTGTCCATAATTTTGTGTAAATGGGAGAATAGGATTCAGTTTGAGTTACGCTCCCCTCGATCCCGGAATATCGTCATCTCTTTCCGCCGGCAGGGAATTAAATGCCGGAGATGAAAATCCGCAAGGCCATGCGAATCGCCTGGGCGAGCCTTGCATATTTCCATCCCCGGCGTTTTGCTGGTCGCTACCGTCGGAAAAGGCGACATTCTGTAGCTCCTGACGATCCGGGTCTGATGTTCAGCCGCAATCGGTCTGTCCGTTCGACGGCCCCCTCCCGTCCTGCTATCTGCCGTCGAAATACCTCCGCTTTTTCAAAACGGTCTTCTGCTATTCTTCTTCTCGTGGAGATAATTCAGTTCGTCGCTGTAAATGCTCATGACAAAGCGTAGCATATTGTTGACCAGCGCCGTAAGCCTAGTCGAGTCGTCTCCCAGCAGGTGGAGGATTGCCGACACTTTGCCCTTGGTTGGGGCGCTGACGTAGATTGCTGAGCGGTTACGGCAATCCGTTGGTGCGAAGAACGTGCGTTCAAAATCCGGTAGCGTGAGCTTTTTACGACGAAATCCGGATGCATCTTTCCCCGCAGCCACAGCGGTAGGGACGACCGACGGAAACGATTCGTCGATCTCGGATTTTGGCATAGGCTCCTGAATCGTTTCTTCTGCGCCTTCTTTCGGCTCGGGAATCCTGCGGACGACTTTCGAATCCAAAGGGGCTTGTCCGGCGATCATCTGTCGCATCAGCTCCTCATCGACTTCGATACGGAGATGCTTCGAAGGATTGGGTGCGGGTTTGTCTGTTTCTTTCAATGAATCCATGGTGCAACGTTTTTGAGATTGATTGTCAGCTATACTGTCGTAAAGCGTGTATGTTTGGTTTTATGTTTTAAACCATTCAAAATACCGTTTTCCGTTTCATGCGGTTTGTATCGGAATAATGAACGGAATAAGAAAACCTGCCTTTCATGATGCAAGATACAATCGACTGAAATGCCTCGATTCCGATGTCCGCTCACGTCCGTTCCAGTCCGTTCGGCGGGCTTTTTTTCATCTGTCCCGTCCTGAAAAAGGTTTACAGAAAAGAGTAAATCTTATGCAGCAAACAACGAATTCAGACTTATCACGTCATTATTTACCGCGTCAGTTGCGTCATCTGATTTTACAGGAGTATTTGAGCGGAGTCAAGACGGCTCGCCAACTCTCCGAAGAACATGGTATTCCCATGTCTACGATTCATAAGATGGGTCAGCGCTGGAAAGCGAAAAATAGTTGTAGCTTTGTGAGTACCCCTAATCCTTATCCGATCATGTCCCGCGTTACTAGTGAAGAAGCCAGTGAATTATTATCCGAGAACAAAGCCCTTCGGCGGCGCTTGGAAGAGGCTTTATTACGTCTGGAAGGCTATGAGATCATGGGAGATATCCTTCAGGAAGAATACGGTATCGACCTATTAAAAAAATCCGCAGCCGGACAGTCCAGCGTCTCAAAGAAAGACACACAGCAATGAGCCTGTCGTTTCTGTGCGGGTTGTTCGGCTATACCCGTCAGGCCTATTATAAACATTTACGGCGTAATAGGGAAGGATCCTTGTCCGATACCCTTCTTTTTTGGAGCGGGTGGGTTACTACCGGAAACTGATGCCCAGGCTCGGCGGTCGTAAACTGTGGCATTTGCTGCAACAAGACGGATTTCCGGTCAGCCGGGATCGGTTATTTACGCTGCTTTCGGAAAACAATCTTCTGGTCAAACGTCGGAAGAAATACAGCGTTACGACCTGCTCGCGGCACTGGATGCGTAAATATCCGAATCTGATCCGGGGTTTCGACCTCGAGCGGCCGCATCGTTTATGGGTCGGAGATATTACGTACATTTCTTTGAAAGAAGGATTTGCATATCTGGCTTTGATAACGGATGCCTATTCCAAACGGATCGTAGGCTATGATCTGAATACGACATTGGAACGGGACGGAGCGCTCCGTGCACTGAGGATGGCCATAGACCAGACTCCGCAGCAAAAACGGCAAGGGTTAATCCATCATTCGGACAGAGGATGCCAATATTGTTCGAAAGAATATGTGAAATTGCTGACCGATAATGGGATTCGCATCAGCATGACTGAAAAGGGCGATCCGTATGAGAATGCCGTTGCCGAACGGGTGAACGGTATTCTGAAGAGCGAATGGATCGACGAGGAATGTTTTGAAAGTTTTCAGGCAGCAAAAGAACGCATCGACCAGATCGTTATCCTTTACAATTCACTCAGACCTCATGCCAGCTGCGATTGGCTTACGCCCTTGGAAGCGGAACTTAGAACCGGGAAACTCAAACATCATTGGGGCCGAAAGACGGTTGTTCGGAAGGCATATGTAAACTTATATCAGGACAATATTTTTTGAACCAAAATGTTTATCTTTAATTATCAATCACTGTAAACCTTTTTCAGGACGGGACAATCTCCAGACGGTTGTAATATTGCACCGGGAAAGACCCGCCCTCGGAGGCTTTTCAAAGTTTTCACAAAAAATTTTCCGCCGCGGATTTTGTTATCGCCAGATAACAGCGAGCTGTACCTTTGTATGCCGAAAAATTTTTCGGCATACGAAAGGTGCTCGCTCTGCGAGGCCGGGTGGCGTTCCCGAGTCACGCCACTTAAACTACCAGCTTGATGACAACCACGAAAAAGAGGATCGGACGCCCGACAACGACAGATCCCAGAGTCCACAGGTATAATTTCAAACTCACCACCGAAGAGAATATCCGCTTTAAGCAGATGCTTTGTGAGGCAGGATTGGAGCATAACCGCAGCCGTTTTATCGTCAAAAGGATCTTCGGCGAGGAGTTCGTTGTCGTCAGACGCGACCCTTCGAAAGTGCAGTTTATTGCCCGTCTGAATGACTTTTATTTCCAATTTCAAAAGCTCGGGAACAACTATAACCAGATTGTAAAAGCCATCAACGCGTACTTTTCCAACATTGCGATCCCGCATCAGATCGCTATGCTGGAGCAGCGAACCCGCAAGCTGAAAGCCCTCAGTATCGAGATTCTCAACCTCGCAAAACAGGCTAAGGAATGGTTGCGAATATAAGATCGGGCTCCTCGCCCGGCGGGGCCTTGTACTACAACAAGGAGAAAGTGGATAAGGATGAAGCCGAAGTGCTCCTTTGACAGAAGATGTTGGAGCCGTTCGACAAATATGGACGGATGGATGTCGATGCCTTCATGGATAGCTTCCGGCCCTACCTCGAAGCTAACAGAAGGACGACCAATACGGTTTTCCAAGTCTCGCTGAACCCTTCGCCGGAAGACAGACTGACCGACGGACAGTTCCGGGACATCGCGCAGGAGTACATGGAACGTATGGGTTATGGCAACCAGCCCTATATCGTTTTCAAACACAAGGACATTTCCAGAGAGCATCTCCATATCGTGTCGCTGCGGGTCGATGAGCAGGGGCGGAAAATCAACGATTCGCATGAATACGACCAATCCATGTCCGTATTGCGGGAATTAGAACGAAAATACGATCTGCATCCGAGTGTCAAGGGACATGAATTGACGGACAGGGAGGGCCTGCAGAAGGTGAATTATTCCGAGGGCAATGTCAAACAGCAGATATCGTCCGTCGTGCGGTCGTGCTTGCGCAATTACAAATGTTCGTCCTACGGAGAGTTTCGCACCCTGCTGGAACGTTTCAATGTCTCGGTTGAAGAACGTACGGGAACCATCGACGGCAGGGATTATGCCGGAGTGATCTACGGGCCCTGACCGATGACGGCTATGGCATCGGTACTCCGTTTAAATCGAGCCGTATCGGCCGGGATGTCGGCTACAAGGCTCTTCAAAAGTATTACGAGCGGTCGAAGAGTGCGCTGAAGCAGGACGGAACGCTCGACCGACTTCGGCAAACAGTCAAAGACGCCATGAGCCCACACAATACACGGGACGAGTTCCGGCGACTGCTCAAAGCGGAGAATATCGACACGATTTTCCGCATTAACCCGGTCGGCAGAATCTATGGTGTGACTTTCATTGACCATAACGACGGCATCGTTGCCCGCAGGTCGGTACTGGGAAAAGAGTTTTCGGCAAATGTTTTCAATGAACTCTATCCGGCACCGAAAAACGACAAGCAGGTTCCAGAACAACACACAGCACCGTAACACGAAATACAAAACCATATCGCCAATCCTATTTCTGGCATTGTCGATACGCTATTGGACCTGACCGACACGCAGGCCTATGAAGAACAGCAGCGGCAGATGCAACGATTTCGAAAGAGGAGGTGACATTTTTTTGATATGAAGACCGATACTTACTGTATGAAGGATCTTTCGCGGGTGGAAAGATGTTTGATTCATAGGACATTATGTTGATTTTCAGATAAGAAGTATATCGCTTATAGAGTAAAAAACGTAATTGTAAACGAGGTTTCGGTGTCCAAAGCGTTACCTCGTTGACTTTTGCTTAGAATTGTGTATTGTGTTGAATTAGATCATGTTAATGCGTTGTTCGTCTTGGCGGCCGACTCTGCCGAAATTATTTTGCAACCCTCAAAAAGCAGAGTCGTGCGCAGTATGTTGACGCTGTAGCATGTCGTCAGGCAAGACGAACTGTTTATAGAGTGATTCTCTGGCCGACTATAATATTTATAACAAAAGTCCTATGTTCGTATATAGGACTTTTGTCATTTTGTACATTCAAGCGTATAGATGTCATCCGGAAATGTCGCAATTCGGTTTCCGTTCAGGTATTCAGCCGTGCATGGTCTGCGAGGAACTTCTCCAGCCCGCTGTTCGTCATCGGATGTCTGAGCAACCCTTCGATTGCCGCAAGGGGGCATGTCGCCACATCGGCTCCCGCATCGAGGCACTGGATAATATGCTGCGTATGACGGATCGAAGCGGCCAGCACCTGCGTTTTGTAACCATAGGTGCGGTAGACCTTCACGATGTGGGCTACCAATGCCACGCCGTCTTCGGAGATGTCGTCGAGACGTCCCACGAACGGAGACACGTAGGTCGCTCCGGCCTTTGCGGCGAGCAACGCCTGTCCCACGGAGAATACCAGCGTGCAGTTCGTCCGGATATCCTTGGCGGCAAAATATTTTACGGCCCGGATTCCTGCGGCCGTGCAGGGCAGTTTCACGACGATGCGGGGATGCAGCGCCGCTAGCACCTCACCCTCTCGCACCATTCCTTCGAAGTCTGTGGCTATGACCTCGGCGCTCACGTCCCCTTCGACGATGTTGCAGATTTCAACATAATGACGGTTGCAGTTTTCCGTACCCCGGATGTTCTCTTTGGCCATCAGCGATGGGTTGGTCGTTACGCCGTCCAGGACGCCCAGTTCGTGCGCCTTGCGGATTTGTTCCAGATTGGCCGTGTCGATAAAGAATTTCATGGCTCAAATAGTTTTTACGGTTTCTTAAAGATACGAAGAAAATTCCAGACTACAGAAATCGTAGAGCGAATAACGTTAGAGTGTTGTCAGTTATGATCTATCAGCTTTGCTCGGTTGTGGGATTCGTAAAGGAGGCCGTCAAAAAAAATCATGTTGTTCTGCCAAGTATAGGTGTCGGTGCAACTGCCTCGGTATGCGTTGGCAGAGTAGCCTTTTAATCGACGCTAAAAGAGGTATTTTACAGAATACTTGACTTTAAAGCATATTAAAATTTTTGGTTTTGATATGCTTTGATGAGTTTTTGTGCTATCTTTGGATATTCATTTAATATAGAATTTGCCTCTTCTTTGAAAAAAAGAAAGGTAGATAAGCATTGTAAATACCCGGGCTAAATTTTTACTCGCAGATGATAAAAAAACTGTTTTTTACATTGCTTTGCACTGCTGTCTGCCGAACGATATCGGCACAGGTGGTTGATCCTTATGTCCCGGCGCCCGAAAACCTTCGGGCTCGGACGGAGTTTCAGGATGCCAAATTCGGCATTTTCCTTCATTGGGGGCTCTACTCGCTGCTCGGCACGGGCGAATGGACTATGACCAACCGCAATATCAATTATCAGGAGTACGCCAAGCTGGCCAATGCGTTTTATCCACATGATTTCGATGCCGCGGAGTGGGTCTCGGCCATCAAATCCTCGGGTGCGGGGTACGTCTGCTTCACGACGCGCCACCACGACGGCTTTTCGATGTGGGACACCGCGCAGACGGACTACGACATCGTGGACGCCACGCCGTATAAACAGGATATCGTAAAGGCGCTCTCCGATGAGTGCTCCCGTCAGGGGATAAAACTGCACCTATATTACTCACTGATCGACTGGTACCGCGACGACTGCCCGCGCGGCAGGACCGGGCTGGGAACGGGCCGCCCCGGCACGGCGATCAGCTACGAGCGTTACTACGATTTTATGAAACGCCAGCTCACGGAACTGCTGACGGGTTACGATCCGGTGGGCGCCGTGTGGTTCGACGGGGTGTGGGACCAGGACCAAAACCCGGATTTCGATTGGGAAGCTCCGCGGACTGTACGACCATATCCATGCCATCAGGCCGGCCTGTCTGGTGGGTAACAACCACCACCTGGTTCCGTTCGAAGGCGAGGACATCCAGATTTTCGAACGCGACCTTCCGGGCGAGAACACCGCCGGACTTTCGGGGCAGGAGATCGGCCGCCTGCCGCTCGAAACGTGCCAGACGATGAACGGCATGTGGGGCTACAAGATCACCGACCTCGACTACAAATCGTCGAAGACGCTGATCCACTACCTCGTGCGGGCTGCGGGCCGCAACGGAAACCTGCTGCTCAACATCGGTCCCCAACCCGACGGAAAACTGCCTGCGACGGCCGTCGAACGGTTGCGGGAGATGGGCGAATGGCTCGCCCGGTACGGCGAAAGCATCTACGGAACCCGCGGCGGCGACATCCCGCCCCACGACTGGGGCGTGACGACGCGCAAGGGCGACAAACTTTACGTGCATGTGCTCGATTTGCAGGACGATGCGCTGTACCTGCCGCTTGCGGAAAAAGTCGGGGAAGCCCGGTGCCTGAACAACGGCGAGCGGGTGAAGTTCGACACGCTCCGGGGAAAAGGGATCGTCCTGAATCTGGAGCATGTTCCCGAGGATACCGACCGAATCATAGAACTCACTTTACGATGAAAAAAACGACACAGCTATTCGCCGGCCTGCTTATGCTCACGGGCGTGTTGTCGGCGTGCTCCCCGGCCGGCAACGAGGGTTTCATGCGGCGCGTGGAGACCGATTTCCGGTACAAACAGGAGCTGCTCCCCCGGGGCGATCTGTTCGGGATATTCGACGAACCGATGACGCCGCAGGAACGCGATGCAATGACGTTTCTCTATGCCTATATGCCCGTGGGGGACATTACCGACTATCTGGGCGATTTTTATCTGGAAAACGTGCGCTGTGCGCTGTCTGTCCGGCAGGAGATGCCTTGGGGCAGGAGCGTCTCCGACGAGTTGTTCCGGCATTTCGTGCTGCCCGTGCGGGTCAACAACGAGTGTCTCGACGATTCGCGCCGGGTATTTCACGATGAACTCAAACCCCGCGTCGAGGGGCTGTCGATGTATGACGCCATCCTCGAAGTGAACCACTGGTGTCACGAGAAGGCCAACTACCAGCCGTCGGATGCGCGAACTAGTTCGCCGCTGGCCACCGTGCGCACGGCTTACGGCCGCTGCGGCGAGGAGTCCACGCTGCTCGTTGCGGCCCTGCGGTCGGTGGGCATCCCGGCCCGGCAGGTCTACACGCCCCGCTGGGCGCACACCGACGATAACCACGCCTGGGTAGAGGCCTGGGCCGACGGACGGTGGCATTTCCTCGGGGCCTGCGAGCCGGAACCGGTGCTCGACCTGGGGTGGTTCAACGCCCCGGCCAGCCGCGGGATGCTGATGCATACCAAGGTCTTCGGCTATTACGACGGTTCGGAGGAGGTGATGAAAACCACGGCCAACTACACCGAGATCAATGTGATCTCGAACTATGCCGCGTGCGCCCCGCTCACCGTGACGGTCACCGACACGGCGGGCAGTCCCGTGGAGGGTGCGACCGTGGAGTTCAAACTTTACAATTACGCCGAGTTCTACACCGTATCGCGCAAAACGACCGACGTCCGGGGGCGGGCGTCGCTGTCGGCGGGTCTGGGCGATATGCTTGTCACGGCTGTCTGTGATGGCCGGTTTGGGGTTCGGAAGGTTTCTTTCGGGAGGGAGACGGAGGCGACGGTGGTGCTGGAGCATGCGATCGGCGACGAATTCTCCTTTCCCATCGACATCGTTCCTCCGACCGAGAGCGCGAATTTGCCGGAGGTGACGGCCGCTCAGCGTGCGGAGAACGACCGTCGCTTCAACCGCGAAGACTCCATCCGCAACGCCTATATCGCCACGTGCCCGGCGAAACCCGCCGTTGCGGAGTTTGCACGTTCTGTCGGCATGAAGCCGGACGATGTGGCCGGATTTATCGCCGCTTCGAGAGGCAATCACGCCGAAATTATGGATTTTCTGCGCGGCGCGAGCCGGAAAGGATGCACCGGGCGGGCGCTGCAACTGCTCGCCACGCTGTCGGAAAAGGATCTGCGCGACACGCCGTCGGCGGTGCTCGCGGATCATCTTTATAATACGGACAAGAATGCCGACGCCGCGACCGTGCTGGCCCCGCGTGTGGCCGATGAGATGCTCACGCCCTACCGGTCGTTCCTGCAGCGGGAAATTCCGGCCGCCGATGCCGCCGCGTTCCGCCGTGACCCGCAGCGTCTGGTGGCGTGGTGCCGCGACAGCTTGACCCTGCGTCCGGAACTCTGCACCGTCTCCACGACCATCTCGCCCGAAGGCGTGTGGCGTAGCCGGACGGCCGACAAACTCTCGCGGGCTATCTTCTTCGTTGCCGCGGCTCGTTCGTTCGGCATCCCGGCGTGGATCGACCGCGTGACGGGCAACCTCTTCTACCGCCATGCCGGGAAGGATGTGCCCGTCGATTTCGACGCGGCCGGGAACCGGGAACTGGAGACCGGGCGGCTGCAATTGAACTATGCGCCGATTCCGCGTCTCGACGATCCGGAGTATTTCCGGCACTTCTCCCTTTCGCGCTTCGACGGGCAGTCGTTTTCCCTGCTGAACTATCCTGATTTCGAGCGGTGGAGCGAGCTGTTCCGGGCTCCCGCCGATCTGGAAACCGGTTATTATATGCTTGTGACGGGCAGCCGGCTCGCCAGCGGCAGCGTGCTGGGGAACGTGTCGTTCTTCAACGTCCGTCCGGACAGTACGACCGAAACGAACCTGACGATGCGCGACAATTCGGAGGCGGTTCGCGTGATCGGGAGTTTCGATTCGGAGTCGAAATTCACTGACGCCGCGACGGGAGCCGAAACGTCGGTCCTCACGACTGCGGGACGTGGTTATTTCGTGATCGGATTGCTGTGCGTCGGACAGGAGCCTACAGATCATGCGCTGAAGGATATCGCGGCCAAAGCCGCGGAGCTTGAAGCGTGGGGACGCTCGCTGATCCTGCTCTTCCCCGACGAGGGGGCGTACCGGAAATACACGGCGTCGCCCGCGGCCCCGCTGCCGGCGACCGTCACCTTCGGCATCGACCGCGACGGCTCGGTTCGCAGGCGGATTCTCGAAGCGATGCAGCTGCCGGGGAACGTTTCGCTTCCGGTCTTTCTGATCGGCGATACGTTCAACCGTGTCGTGTTCGAATCCCACGGCTATACGATTGGCCTCGGCGACCGTCTTTTGCACACCATACACCAATTATGACCGGAATTTATGACGACTGAACTTTGCGCCTATACCTGCGATGCGTGCGATATAGCCCGGCGGACAGGCGTCACGCGCATCGAGCTTTGTGCCGCGCCCTTCGAAGGGGGTACGACCCCTTCCGCCGGGCTGATCCGCTACGCCCGGAGTCTACCGGGCCTGCGGCTGAGCGTGATGATACGCCCTCGGGGCGGGGATTTTTGCTATACGGATGCCGAAACGGCGCTGATGGCCGAAGAGATTCGCTTCGCCCGTGCCTGCGGAGCCGACGGGGTGGTCCTCGGCGTGCTGACCCCCGACGGAGAGGTGGACGAGACGCGCACGGCGCAGCTTGTCCGCGAGGCTGAGGGGATGGAGGTGACGTTCCACCGCGCGTTCGACATGACGCGCGATCCCCGGCAGGCGCTCGAAGCGGTCATTCGCACCGGATGCCGCCGGGTGCTCACCTCCGGAGGCCGCAATACGGCGCAGGAGGGTGTCGGGACGCTGCGAGCCTTGGCGGCGCAGGCGGCCGGCCGCATCGAAATCATGGCCGGAAGCGGCGTCAATCCGTCGAACGCCCGCCTGCTGGCCGCCACAGGGGTCGATGCCCTGCACTTCAGCGCCCGCCGGGAACGTGAGGGCGCGATGCGCTTCCGCAATCCGCAGGTTTCGATGGGCGGGTGTGCCGGTGTTCCGGAATACTCCGTGACCGATGCCGACGAAACTCTCGTCCGGAAACTGTTGGCCAAGCTGGAATAACAACGATTGATTTCAGCTCGGAGGGTGTGGTGCTCGGATGTGGCAGCCAGACGGTTGTCACTGTGTATATTTCACCCCGACTATCGGGATAAGGTAATGTGAGGTTTGCAGGACGCGGGCGTGGTATATCCACTCATCTGGAAAGAGATCATATTTATATATAGTATATTTTATTCCATCCTTGTTTTTGGTTTGGCGGAGCAGTTTCGAAGCGGTCGATCTGCCCGATTTCGCCGTCGGTCTGAAGTGCGAATCTGTTCTTAAAATGCGCATTTTGCAAGACTTTTTTATGCATTTGGAGCGTAATTGCTGATGATTTTTTTGCGAAAAATTAATTAGGATAAAATCTTTTTATTATTTTTGCAACAGAGAGAATCCTCTTTCCTCGTCAAATCGCGAGGGGGGGGGGGATTTTTCCTTAGCACCGTTCTCGTGCCAAGTCGATAAAATCCCGAAACTCGAATAAGTAATTTTTTTGGAATCCGTCCAGGGTTTCATTATGTAGATTGTATCGACTGTTTTAAGTATGGCATTTCATTATGCTTATCACATCCGAAAGCCAAACCGGGAAGCCGGTTCATTAAATCTCATCCTATGAAAAAGTTGTACCTATTCTTTCTGGCCATGCTCTGCATGGCAGGAGCGTCCGTACTGAATTCATGTTCGGACGACGATTCCACTCCATCCGGCAACCCCGATATGCCAGAAAGCGGGAATGCCCTGATCTGCAACGGTGTCGTGCGGGAAATCAAATCCGCCGTCTACACGGTCGAGACTCCCGGAAACGGCGAAAAGGCAGATGCTTCGGAAGCTGCCTCCGTCTATACGATCTATCTCTCGCCGACGGCAGGGCTTGTGGATGTGGACGGCATGCTGATCGCCGACGATGCCGTCAAAATTACCGTCAAACAACCTTCCGGAGCCGTCGATTTTGCGGTTGCCGGCAACGGAATCGCCTATGGGGAGATCGACGTAAACTCCTCGAACGTCGGAGAAGCCTCGAAAGCGGATCTCTCGGTCGAGTTCCTCTCGGCCCGCGTCGCTCGTATTTCCGCCGAAATCGAAACCGGCGGAAAAACGCTGACGGTTGCCTATTACGGACTGTGCAAGAATTCCGACGCTTCGGAGGTGGGAGATGACGCAGACAAGGTGTTGCTGGATAAAGTTCCGCTGTCGTGGTACCTCGGCCCGGTCAAGGGCGTGGAGTCGCACAACTATTATATGGCCTTCACGGATGCCGAGCATACCGTATCCAAAGGGCGGGTGACGCTCAAAGAGGCGGGTTACCTTTTCGTGGCCGACCTCTATGCGGTTCCGGGCGAAGATGCCTACACGCTTCCCGAGGGTGAATATATGGCCAGCCAGCTCAACGAGGATCACACGTTCACGTCCCAATATACCGGTGTTCAGTATATCGACGCCGAAGGCAATAAGACCCAGTTGTCGCTGGTTTCGGGAGAGCCGTTGAAAGTCTCCCACGAGGGTGACGTCTGGAGCGTTTCGCTTCGTTTCGTCGATACGGACGGTTCCGAAAAGAGCATCGTCTACGAGGGACAGCTCCAGATCGTCGATCAGCCGGAGGACGGCGGCTTCTACCTGCCGCAGATCGGACGCGACGTGGAAGTGGTCGGATTCAGCGCCACCGCGACCTATTACGGCAACATGCTCGAAGCAGGTACCGGCATGATGCAGATCAACATTTACGACGAAACCTACGACACGGAGGAGGGGCAGGGCGGTCTCGCCGCTGCGCTCGTCGTATTCAACGACCTGTTCGGCAATCCGAAGGAAGCCGTGATCAAGCCCCACGAATATCTGGCCAACACCTCGTTCCAATGGGGGTCGTGGATGCCCGCCGTGGAAATTCCGATGGAGGGGCTGGTATTCCCGCTCGGCACTTATGTCCAGTTGGACGACGGAACCTCTTTCGGACAATTTTCCTACGGAAAGGAGGGCATCATCAAGATCGAGGCCGCCGGTACGGCCCAAGGCGAAGACGGCAAAATAGAACCGGTATACAAGATCGAGTTCAACCTTACCTCGAAGGACGGCTTTACCCTCAAGGGCTCGTACACCGGAGTCATTCCGATCACCGACGCATCCGACGACAAGTCCGATGACGACGGCACCTCGACGCTCGAGCGTGACTACGACATGGATCTGTCGAAGATCAAAAAGGCGCATTACTATACTTCGGATCAGGTCTATATCCAAGGCATCGGCTACAAACCGATCAGTTCCTACGGATGCGGTCTGCAATTCATCAATATCGGTATCGAATGGGTAGGAGACCATCTCGAAGACTTCGTGGATCGCGAGCCGGGCGGTGACATCGTCCGTGTGGAACTTACCACCGAGCCGGGCAAGGAGAACGAAATCACTCCGGGAACCTACGAGGTGACCGAACAGCGCTGGCCGGCATACATCAAACCCGGCGTCATGATGCGCGGCATTATGCTGGACGGCGGTCTGCATGGCAGCCGGTGGATGCACCAGACTTATTCGATGTGGGGAGATGACAACAAGATCTTCGAATACATGGACGGACACGCCCTGCTCTACGACGGTCAGGTTACGATCACCAAGGTCGAGGGCGAAGGCAAGGAGAACTGGTACCGGTTCGAGGTCGACGGCATCTGCGTGCGCAAGCATCATGTGCGCGGAACGTGGGAAGGCCCTGTCGTAAGCCAAACGGGGCGTGCTGCGGCAGAGAAGGATCATCTCGAACCGCCCAGACTGCTTCGCCGCCTGCCGGCTCCGTCGGTTCCGATGAGCCGTCTGGCCGAAGAACTGCCGGGCATCATGTTCCGCAAGGCCGGAATGACCGAATGACAACAGAAAAACCGGATAGCGCGGGGTTTTCCCGAACCCCGCGCTATTAAAAACAATCGTTATGAAAAACTCGACCCATTACAGACTGCGCGCGCTGGCGTGCGCGTTGCTCGCATCGGCAGCCATGCTGGGTGCATGCGATGACGACGATCCCAACGACGATCCCGACCCCGGGAAGAAGCCTCCTGTAACTCTGACCGATCAAATCCAGTACGACGGAGGCGATCTCGTCGGCATCAAGTCGGCAATCTATGTCGCTGAAGAAGACGGCAGCCACACCTTTTATCTCTCGCCGACCGAGGGGCTGATCAATGCCGAGCAGATGAAACAGGCCGACGATTATCTGCGCGTGATGGTGGAGAGCCCCAAGGGCACCGTGAACACGGCCTCCGATCCGTTCGAAATCGAATACAAGGATATTTCGGTGAAAAAGACGACGATGAACGACGTCGCGAGCGTAGAACTCTCCGCCGATCTGGTGACGGAAACCCGGCTCAATCTCTATACCTACGTCGAATTGAAGAGCGGCAAGACGCTGATCGCCCGTTACCAGAATACCTGTACGGAAGAGCGTGACGTCGAACTGACGAACCAATACGAGATCGACAATCGGATCGCCGCCGTCGGAAGCGTCGTCGAGTGGCGCAATGTCCGCGAAGGCAACCGCCGCTTCTGCCTCTACGAGCAAGAGGGCCTGGCCGCTCCCGAGGAGGGGGCTGCGGGCGTGGAGATTCTGCTTGCCGAGGAGCTGTTCGGAACGGCGGAAATCGACCTCGCGACGGCTGATCCCGCGAAGGTGCAGATTCGCTGCGGTGAATTCGCAACGGGCGCCGGGACGACCGGAACGCTGACGGCGAAGTACCTGACGGATAAATTCGGCACGATCGAGGGGCTCATCGTCGCGCTTGACGCTTCGAAAGACGGGAAGCGCCTGCGTGCCGCCTACGAAGGCACGTTCGCCGGAGGCTATGCGGCCACCAATACGATCAAGGTGACGGAGCCGGCAGCCGGAGGCGAGGCTGCGGCCGCAGCCGAGGCCCCGATCGCCGCGCTCTTCTCGCAGGAGCCGCAGGTCGGCAGCTACGTATTCGCTTTGGGCGATGCCGAAACGGCCGCAGCCCCGGCCGATCTCGCCAAAGGTCATTGGGCTGCGTATGTGCGGGTGCTGGCGGCCAAGTTCGACGGCGTGATCGACGTTGCGGCGCAGACCTCCGATTACTGGTTCCGGCTCTACGACCACAAGACCTATCAGACCTACTACGGCGAGGATGCGGGACTGACCGGTACGATCGAGACCCATCCCAATCCCGCTGGCGGCAAGGAGATTTATCTGCGGGTAAATCTGACGCTGAAAAACGGCATCGGGGTCGAAGCCGAATACTACGGTGTGCCGACGGCTGCGACGGCCGACGCAATGGATGAAGAAACATTGAAGCCCGTCAAACCGTTCGAGCCCTATATCAAATTCCTGGACAAGGATAACAAGGACATGCTGTATTGGCCCGTTACGGCGATGGAGGTGCGGCACGACCCGGCTTATCGGGATAGTTATACCGGCGAGAAGGTATCGGGATATTGCTTCTATTTCCGGAATGCTTTCACCGAGAGTATCGATGCGGATAATACTACTCCGATGTTTTTCCTGCCGGACAGCTACCTCGACCATGAAGGAGAGATCGACCTGCATGCGGAAGGCACGAATTGCAAATGGAACCTCAGGTTCCAGTATATGTATCTGTCCTCATATAACGGGTACGGATATTCCGACAAGGATAAGTACTGCATGCGGTGTCCCGAGAAGGCGGCAGTGACCGTCAAGCAGGAGAACAAGGAGTGGATCTTCAAATTCTCGATGGTCGATTGGGGAGTATTCAGTACATGGAACCCTGATCCGACCGGAACCGGAAACACCTTGATCATCGAATTCCGGGGCAAGGCTGCCAAGTATTCGGGCTCGAAGCCGAACGACCTTGCAGACGATTTCTACAAATAGGCTGCGATCCGGCCGGTTCGGTGACCGGACAGGCGGATGACAGCCTCCCCCCCCCTCCCTCCGGGCTTCCGGAAGGGGAGGGGATATGTTTCGGCTCCGGGCCGGAACACGAAGACGGCAAATTTTCTATAATCAATTTTTTTACCAGCGTTAAAATGGCGCATTTATGACCAAAAAAATCTTTCTATCATTGATGGCTGTTCTCGGCCTGCTCCTGTCCGCCCATGCGCAGGAACGGGAAATTACGGGTTCGGTCAAAGATCATGCGGGGGCCGGCATCGTCGGCGCCACCATTCTGGTCGAAGGCACTACAAAGGGTACGACCTCCGGTGCGGACGGCAGTTTTTCGATCAAAGCCGCACCGGACAATGTGCTGGTCGTGTCGTTCATGGGTTATCAGTCCCACACGATCAAGGTGGGGACGCAAACCCGGATCGACGTCGTGCTGAAAGAGAACACACAGGCTATCGACGACGTGATCGTCGTAGCGTTCGGTACGGCAAAAAAGGAGGCTTTCACCGGTTCGGCGACCGTCATCAAATCGGACGACATCGTCAAGTCGCAGCAGTCGAACGTAGCGCAGGCTCTGGCCGGAAAGGTCGCGGGCGTGCAGCTGACCAACACCTCGGGACAGCCGGGAGAGAGTCCGAAAATCCGCATCCGCGGCTTCAGCTCGCTCAACGCCGGCAACGATCCGCTCTGGATCGTGGACGGCATGCCCTACTCGGGTGACCTGAACAACCTCAATCCGAGCGACATCGAGTCGATGACCGTGCTGAAGGACGCCGCCTCGAACTCGCTGTACGGCGCCCGCGGCGCCAACGGCGTGGTGATGATCACCACCAAAAAGGCCAAGTCGCAGGAGGCTCACGTGACAATCGACGCCAAGTGGGGCGTCAATTCGCGCGCCGTCCAGGATTATGCGTACATCACCAACCCGGCACAATTCTACGAACTGCATTACAGTGCGCTGAAAAACTACTATGTCAATTCGGGAATGAGTATCGGCGAGGCCCATTTGCGCGCCAATACGAATTTGACGGCCAATGCGAATGACGGAGGTCTGGGCTATATGGTCTATACGGTTCCTTCCGGGCAGGAGTTCATCGGCATCAACGGTAAGGTCAATCCCGCTGCGACTCTCGGCCGCCGTCTCGTCTATGAGGGCAAGGAGTACTACATCCGTCCCGACGACTGGACCGATGCGGCTTTCCGCTCGTCCCTGCGTCAGGAGTACAACGCTTCGATCTCCGGCCAGACCGGGAACGCCTCGATCTACGGATCGTTCGGCTATTTGAACAACGAAGGTATCGCCTACAACTCGGACATGGATCGTTATACGGCCCGTCTGCGCGTGGACTATCAGGCCAAGAAGTGGCTCAAGTTCGGCGCCAATGCCAACTACACGCATTTCCGCTACAACCAGATCGACGACAGCGGCGCCGGTAACTCGTCGGGCAACGTTTTCGCTTATACGACGGCCGTCGGTCCGATCTATCCGCTCTACATCCGCGACGGCGAGGGTAATGTCATGTACAACGAGGACGGCATCAAGCTCTACGACTACGGCAACGGCGACAATGCCGGTATGGAGCGTTCGCTCTTCCCCAACAGCAACGCCCTCTCGGATTCGCGTCTCAACAAACAGGAAGCCGAAGGCAATGCTTTCAACGGTACGGGATATATCGACGTCACTTTCCTCAAGGATTTCAAATTCACGTTCAACGCCGGCGTTTCGCTCGACGAAACCCGCTCCACCTCGGTTACGAATCCCTGGTTCGGACAGTTCGCCAGCGAAAAAGGCATGGTCTCGAAGGGCCATCAACGGAATTTCGACCTCAACCTACAGCAGATTCTCAACTACACCAAGCAGATAGGCTCGCACAACATCAACGTGATGCTGGGCCACGAGTCCTACCAGAACCGCATTTACACGCTGTCGGCCACGAAAAGCAATATGCTGACGCAGGAAAACGACGAGCTTGCCGGGGCGATCATCGACAAACAGGGAGCCGGCTCTTACCGGGTTGAGTACAACAACGAGGGTTATTTCGCCCGTGTCATGTACGATTACGCAGGCAAATATTTCGCCTCGGCCTCCTATCGCCGCGACGCTTCTTCGCGCTTCCACCCCGACCACCGCTGGGGCAACTTCTGGTCGCTGGGCGGCGCATGGATCATTTCGAAAGAAAATTTCATGGAGAGCACCTATGAATGGCTCGACAATCTCAAGCTGAAGGCCTCGATCGGCTCGCAGGGTAACGACAACATCGGTAACTTCCGCTACACGAACACCTACACGATCGAAAACGCCAACGGAAAGGTCTCGACCGTCTTCAACGCCAAAGGATCCGAGAACATCACCTGGGAGACCAACTCCAACTTCAACGCCGGTGTGGAGTTCAGCTTCCTGCGCGGTACGGTTTCCGGAGGCGTCGAATATTTCCTCCGCAAGACGACCGACATGCTGCTGTCGTTCCCGGTAGCTCCGTCGCTGGGCTATTCGTCCTACTACGCCAACGTGGGCGACATGCGCAACAGCGGCGTCGAAATCGAGCTGAACTTTACGCCGATCCGACGGGAGCATGTCCAGTGGGACATCAACCTCAACATGACGCACCTGCGCAACAAGATCACCATGCTGCCTTCTGAACGACGGACCAAACAGGTCGATGGCTACTCCGGTTACGTGAGCGGCTCCACTTTCTTCGGAGAAGGGCTTCCGATGTACACTTTCTACATGAGGAAATATGCCGGTGTTTCGGACGAGGGCCTTTCGATGTGGTACATGAACGAAACCGACGACAAGGGCAACCCGACGGGCAAGCGCGTTACGACGACTGAATATGCCAAGGCGTCGGACTATCTCTGCGGCGACCCGATTCCCGATCTCTACGGCGGTTTCGGCACGAGTGTCAATTTCCGGGGCTTCGACCTGAGCGTGGCCTTCACCTACCAGATCGGCGGTCTGGCTTACGACTCGGGCTATGCGGCGGCCATGTACTCGCCGGCCAACAAGACGACGGGTATGAACTGGCACAAGGACATCCTCAATGCATGGTCGGCGGACAATGCGTCGTCGAACATCCCGCGCCTGCAGTATGAAGACAAGGATCAGAACGGTATGTCTGATCGTTTCCTTACGGACGCCAGCTACCTGAACCTACAGAACATCAACTTCGGCTACACGCTGCCGTCGAATTTCACCAAGAAGGTCGGAATCGAGAAGGTGCGCGTTTACCTGGCCTGCGAGAATGTCTGGTACTGGTCCAAACGTCAGGGATTCGATCCCCGCTACTCTTATTCGGGATCGACGAGCCAGGCCACCTATTCGCCTGTAAGGACGATTTCGGGCGGCATCAACATTCAATTCTAATCGGCCTCAAACACTTTACGACAAACGACATGCATATGAAAAAAGCGACAAACATAACGCTCGCGACGCTGGCGGCAGCTTTGCTGGCAAGCAGCTGCATCAAAGAAGCCGACCCCTATGAAATAGCTACCGAGGATCAGGTCACCCTCGAAACGCTGATAGAAGGCATTCCGGCCTCGCTCGTACAGGCCGGTTCCGCAGGCTATGCAAGCGAAGGCCAAGCCTGGGATTTTGCCCTGCCGGCCATCCATATCGCCACGGAATCCATGACGGGCGACGTCGCCATTGGCGGCAATATCGGCTACGACTGGTTCGCACAGTGGGGAACCAACGAAGCGCTCGGCGCCGACTATGCCGTGGGTGCGCTCACGTGGAACAACTACTATGCGTGGATCATGGCGGCCAACAACGTCATCAAACAGATCGACGCCTCGGATTTCGCGACGCTCGACGCCACGCAGAAGTCCTATCTGGGCTTCGCCTACGCCTATCGGGCCATGTTCTACCTCGATCTGGTGCGTCTGTACGAGTTCAAGGAGAACAACTACACCGAAGCGCCCGGAGTTCTCGGGCTGGGCGTGCCCATCGTACTGCCCGAGACTACCGAGGCCGAGGCCAAGAACAACCCCCGTGCCAAGGTCGACGACATCTACGATCAAGTGATCTTCCCCGACCTGGACAAGGCCGAAGAACTATTGAGCGGCTTTACTGCTCCCGACAAGTATACGATCAGTCCGGCGCTGGTTTACGGACTGAAGGCCCGGGCCTGGCTCGAGCGGGGCACGGCGAAGGAGGACAATGCCGCTTATGCGCAGGCGGCCGAGTACGCCCGGCAGGCCATCACCGCCAGCGGCTGCACGCCCCTGACGCAGGAGCAGTGGGAAGACCCCACGAACGGCTTCAACAGCGCCACGTCGAACAATGCCTGGATCTGGGGCCTCGCCCTGCCGAGCGAGAGCGTCGCCAACCTCTTCTGCTTCACGGCGCACATGAGCACCGAGAACGCATGGAGCGCCTACGGAAACGACGCCTGCCGCTGCATCAACAGCAACCTCTACAACAGTATCGACCTGCGCGACTTCCGCCGCCATTCGTGGCTCGATCCCGACCGCAAAGACCCGGAGAAGGAGTCCTACGACTACAAAAGCTGCCGCAAAGAGGGCAAGGAATACTTCAATGAACTGCCCGATTACGCGAACATCAAGTTCCGTCCGGCGCAGGGCGCCTATGAGGATTTCAAGGTCGGCGGAGCCGCAGACCATCCCTACATGCGCGTCGAGGAGATGTACTTCATCGAGGCCGAGGCCAAGGCGCATGAAAATCTTGGCGAAGGCATCCGTCTGCTCAACGAGTTCATGAACGGCCACCGCATCGTGGGCGGAGGTTACGACTGTACGAACATGTCGTCGTCGGTCGAAAGTTTCACCAACGAGCTGATGCTCCAGAAGCGCATCGAGTTCTGGGGCGAAGGCATCGTCATGTTCGACATGAAGCGGCTCGACATGTCCACCCGACGGGGCTATGTGGGAACCAACTCTCCCAATTCGTACCGGCTGAACACGGAAGGGCGCGCGCCCTACTGGAACTTCGTGATCACGCGCGGCGAGACGCAGAACAACCCCGTCATCGCCACGCAGAACAATCCCGATCCTTCGCAAACGGTCAAGCCGTGGAACGGCTGATGACCATCTGCGACCGAGCTGTCAAATTTAAAAGCAAATTACCGTGAAGACATTCAAGCATATATTACCGTTCCTGCTGGCTCTCTTCGTTCTGGCCGGTTGCAAGGACGATGTGAACTATACGCAGGGAACCGCGGAGAATCCCGATTGCTACGGTGTCTACTTCCCGAAGAAGCAGGCTACCCGGACCGATCTGGAGTTCGAACCGAGAACCCAGACCGAAGCGACCTATACGGTCAAACGGCGCAATACCGTGGATCCGATCGTCGTTCCGGTCGTCGTGAAGGCCAACGTCGAGGATATTTTCGTCGTCGAGCCGATCGTGTTCGATGCCGGCGAGGAGGAGACGACCTTTACGATCAGCTTCCCCAAGGCCCAAATGGGCACGACCTACACTTGCGACATCGACATCGAGGATCCGCGCTACGCCTCGGTTTACGGTCCCGACAAGGTGACCCTCTCGATATCGCTCGTGCTGGCCAAATGGGAGCTGGTCACCGACGAAAAGACCGGCGCGACCAAAGGCCGCTACCGCGACGACATTCTGGGCAACTTCGCTTCGATAGACAATCCCAATGCCAATCCGAATCCCGAAATCGAACTCGAAATCTACGAGCGTTCGGACAAGAAGGGCTATTACCGCATGAAGGCCTACACGCCGGAGCTGATGAACATCTTCGCCGGAGGACAGGTAAGTCACGAGAACCGCGGAGTCTGGACCTATGTCGATGCTTCGGATCCGAACAAGGTCTATTTTCCCTACCAATCGACCGGTCTGACCCTCTTTTCCGATATGGGTGAGTGGTACATCGCATCGCAGACACCGGAAAATTTCGCCATGGACGAATCAGCCGGACAATATGGCACGCTCAATAACGGCGTGATTACCTTCCCGGCGCAGGGTATCGTGCTCGAACCGAGCGAAGGTGAATATGCCGGAAAATTCTTCTATGCCAACGCAAACGGTCTGCAGCGGATCATGCTTCCCGGAGCCAGGGTCTACGATTACTCGGTGGCCCTCACCAAAAGCGAACCCGCAGACGGTGTCGTCGAAATCGGCGCCACCCTCTCCGAGGACACCCGAGAGTTCCGCTATGCGATCTTCACGGGCAATTTGAGCGACGGCGAGGCGAGCCTCAAGGCACAGGAGATGGCCGATGGCAAGATCGCCGCGGAACTCATCAAGACGATCACTGCTTCGGGGACGATTTCCGTTCAGGATCTGGAAGGCGGCACCGGCAAGTACACGCTTGTAGGCTGCATCTACGGTTCGGACGAAGAGGCGAATCCGGAGGGCGGCGAAACGGCGTCGCAGAATCTGAAAATGCAGGGCTACGCCTCCATTTCGTTCGGATATATCGCCAAGGGCGACGAGGACAAGGTTTCCGTCATTCTCAACATCGGGCTCGAAGCCACGAACGAATTCGCGGGACAAGGCATTACGACGGACAATGCAGCGAAATTCTGGGCCTACGGCGAGGAAATAGAATCCGTCAAATACGGTGTCTTCAAGACGAAAGCCATCCAGGGACTGGACATGACGGCTTTCCTCCAGCAGATGGGCAAGGATTTCACCAAAGAGCAGCTCGATGCCATCAACGGCGGACATTACAGCATCATGCTCACGGGGCTGAACGGCGATACGGAGTATACGTTCGCCGGACTGGCTTACAACGGATATGTCCGCAAACTCGTCACGGCATCCATCAAGACTACCGGCAAATACAACCCGGGATTGGAGAGCGAGTTCCTCTACTCGGATTTCCTGCCGCAGAAAGAACAGCCCTCGAAGGAGTATCTCATTTCGACCGAATGGAACTATTATGCCATCAACGTCATGGATGAAAAGCAGATGCGCCGGAAGATCGGTACGGTAACCATTGAAGACGACCCGACGGCAGGCAGTTCGGTCGATCTGCTGACCATTACTGGGCTTACCGGTCTCACATTCGACGAAGGCGGTCAGATTCCTGCGGTCTATGTGCCTTCGGCAGCTCCGCTCGCAGGAATAACCGGGGCGATCTCTCCGATGCTTTCGCAAGACCCGATCGGTGTCATCAACGGCGAGGACATCATCGCCGGCTGCGTCTCGGAGGAGGATCCCGAATCGCTCTATGCGGTCAATTATCCGTTCATCGGAGGCGCCGTGGCCGACGGTTATATCTATTTCGTGCCCACTCCGAACTATGTCGAGCAGGGAGCCACGTTCCGTTATCTGTATACGTTGAGTACGACGACCCCTATTCGATCCTTACGGACATGTTGCTCGTCGATCCCGCCAAGGATATGGGCGGCATTCCCGAACTGGCCGCAGAGCGGATCGCAGAATTGCGCCGAATGGCCGCAGAGCTCCGGCAGCCGCGGAATTACGTCGAACGGCTCGAATTCTCCGTTTCTACAGAACGCGGTTCCGTCAAAACCGTACCGACCGACTATGCGAAAGGATTCCTGCCCGCATCGGCTCCTGAAGCGAAAGTTGTAAGGGCTGCGGTCGGATTCAGCGACGCCGTGCGGCGCGCGGACAGTTCGGGGTCGGAACTCCGGTTCCGGAAAACGGCCGCTGCCGAAGTCACGCTCAAGTAATATCGGATCGGGAGAGGCCGGTCGTCCGGCAAGTGCCGGCCTCTCCCTTTTTTCCAAGCCAGAAACAACCTGCCGGACTCAAAAATCAGCATGATATATGCATAACAAAACGAAACTCCTGATTTTCGCCTCCCTGCTGCTGGCCGCCTGCTCGACGGATCCCATGCAGGAGATACCGAACCGCGGGGATTCCGCTCCCGAAATCGAGACTTCGGGCAAAATCTGCAATACGTCGGACGACGCCGTGGCCGGTTCGCTCATCGTAAAATTCGGCGAAGAAGCCGTTTCCGGTCTCGAACAGTACGCACTGAATGCGGCCGAGACCCGTTCGGCGCTGACCCGTTCGGGCATCGCATCCGTCGATGAGATCCTGACCGACCTGCACGTCACCTCGCTGGAGCGCGTCTTCCCCGAAGCCGGCGAACACGAGGCCCGCACCCGTGCGGCGGGGCTTCACAGATGGTATGTGCTCCGGTTCGCAGCGGAGGAGGATCTCGACAAGGCGGCCGAAAGACTCGCGGGTGTCGCCGAAATCTCGAAAGTGCAGTTCCGTACCCGTCTCTACCGGGCTTCCGACTGCAAAACCTATCCGTTCCAAGCAACGGCGAACGGCCAGACCCGCGCTTTGGTTACAGCGGATTTCAACGACCCGAATCTTTTCTGGCAGTGGCATTACATCAACAATGCCGACCAGGCCGTTGCCACTACATCGGTGGCCGGAGCCGACATCAATGTGGCCGACGCATGGAAGCTCACGGCAGGTAATCCCGAAGTCATCGTCGCCATCGTGGACGAAGGGGTGAAATACACTCATCCGGATCTGGCGGCCAACATGTGGATCAATCCGAACCCTTCGCCCGAATACAAGAACCAGGACATTCACGGATGGAACTTCGCTGCCGACGGTTCCATTTCATGGGGTCAGAAGGGCGATTCGGGACACGGAACGCACGTTGCGGGCACGGTAGCCGCCGTCAATAACAACGGCATCGGCGTCTGCGGCGTGGCCGGAGGTACGGGCAAGGGAGACGGTGTGCGTCTCATGTCGTGCCAGATCTTCTCGGGAGACCTGACGGGTGACGCCCTCGTGTCGAGCCGTGCCGTAAAATACGCCGCGGATCACGGTGCCTCCATCCTCCAGTGCTCGTGGGGCATCAAGGCTGGAATATACACGTCGGACAACATGTTCATCAAACAATCGCCGATGGATTACGAGGCGCTTCAGTACTTCGCCGCCCAGAAGAACTGCGAGGCCCTCGACGGCGGACTGATCATTTTTTCCGCCGGCAACGAATCGACAGCCATGTCCGGCTATCCGGCAGGCTATCGTGATTATATCTCCGTCACCTCGTTCTCGCCCGACTACCTGCCAGCCAATTATACCAACTACGGTTCCGGCTGTAATATCGCGGCTCCCGGCGGCGAAACGAGCGGTTTGAGCGGTGGGGAGAAAGCCGGCGTCCTTTCGACGCTCTGCTCCGAAACGAGCAACGGAGCGGATTACGGCTACATGCAGGGAACCTCGATGGCTTGCCCGCACGTCTCGGGCGTAGCCGCACTCGGCCTCTCCTATGCCCTGGAGAAAGGGAAGAGATACTCGCTCGACGAATTCAAGACCATGCTGCTCACCTCGGTCAATGAAATCGACTCCCGGCTGGGCGAAGGCTCGAAAGCTACGATCGCCGACGTGTCGATTTACCGCGGCAAAATGGGCACCGGCATTACCGATGCCTATCAGCTGCTCATGCAGATTGAAGGAACGCCTTGTCTGCAGGTCGCATTGGGCGAGGTGCAGCTCATTCCGCTGACGCAGCATTTCGGACAGGGTGCCGAAGACCTTACCTATACCGATATCCAGATGTCGGCCAAGGATATGGAAAAGCTTGGCATCAAGGCGGCTCCCAAAATGTATAATGGAAAACTGATGATCAAATGCACGAAACCCGGATCGGCCAAAATCAAGGTTTCGGCGATAGCCGGCGGTACGAAACCTGGAACGGGCGTCGTGATGGGCGGCATGGTCATCACCAAGGAATTCGCCGTCATCGCCCGTTCGGCCGGCGCAGCAAACGGAGGTTGGTTATAAAAACAGTGCTTGCAATGAAAAAACATCTTTATCATCTGCTCGTTTTCTCCCTGCTCGGCATTTTCGCCGCAAGCTGTTCGGATGACGACGATGCCCCCAACATTCAGTCGGAAATCGTAGGCGAATGGCGCCTTACTTCTTGGTCAGAGAATGCTCCCGAAGGATTTGAGGTATACGTAGAATTCACTTCGGCAGCGACATTCGGACTTTATCAGAAGGTCGAAACATCGAACTACACCAAATACACCGGGCGTTATTCGATCGACGGATCCCGGCTGACCGGAGTGTACGACGACGGCGAGAGCTGGGGCAACGGCTACGATTTCGAGTTGACGAATGGCGGGAACACCCTGACGATGACCACCCGAACCGAGCCGGCCGAAACCAGCGTATATTCCCGGACGATCATTCCGGATGACGTGCGCAATGCCCGAACATCCCGTGCCGAGTTTTCTTTGGAAATGAGGCGAATGCTATAATCTGTAATATTCGTGCCGCTCCGGCATTAAGTGTAAGGTAAGGACAAGAAGATGTGGTTGAAACGCTAATAACGGTCAGACCAGTAACGCTTCAAAGTGTGGAAGGCATTTGTCAACCGACAAATAATTTCGAGTGAAAATCTCTTATCTATAATGTGTTAAAACATTAAAATAAAAAGTTCAAAATTACGAGATTGCTCACTGGGATAGGATGGCTAAAACCATCCTATCTTTTTTTAGAATATTTCTACGAGAACTGCAATATAAGCATTCAGACAATTGCATGTTTTAGCAAGATTTATTGAAATTTAATGTTTTAAATGTATCAATCTGAAATAAAAATCTTTGATATTTGAGTGATGATTTACGTTTTCTGCCGACTGGCATATTTGCCCCCGTGGACATTTGTCTGTTGTCCCTGAACGCAATTCCTGTCATGTAATCCCGTAATAATGCACGATCCGCGTCCGGCGGCGCTTGTCGCGCTTTGGGAAGGAGCCGTCTCACATCTGGAATTTGAGATGCGGATGGTTCATCTGCGTATCGAGCATCCTGCGGTCATGAACCGATTGAGGGAACCCGAAAAACCCCGCTCGGCGCTCTATCTGGCCGAGCCGTTCACGCCGACGGATCTCATGGAGCTGATTGCGGCGTTGCATGCTGCCGGCGTGGGACGGCGTATCAATGGTACCCGTGCCAATGTGGAACAGTTGGTCGAGCTGTTCTCGTGGATGTTCAACGTCCGCATCAACAATCCCATCCAATGCCGCCGTGGAGTCATCAACCGCAAGTTGCGGCTGACACGGTTTCTGGATCTGCTGCGCAACTCTCTGATTGAAGAGAGCCAGCGATAGGCGTCGGCGCCCCTCATCCGAGGGGCGCTTTTGGCCGAATCCTTTCAGGTATCAAGTAGCCGATGCCAGCCGCTCGCCGAACGCCTCCATCTCACGGCCGATGACTGTCTCGGAGAATTTGGCGTAATGGCGCGTCATGTTGGTGTTCGAGTGGCCGAGAATCTTGGCCAGCACGTCGATCGGCATGCCGTACTCGACGGCCATGCAGGCGAAGGTGTGGCGTGCGCAGTGGGTGGTCAGCACCTTGTCGATGCCGCACACGGCCGCGATCTCCTTCATGTAGGCGTTCATCTTCTGGTTGCTCGGCGTGGGGAGCACCCGTGAGCGTGCGACGCATACTTCGTCGTGCTCGTAGGGGCACAGGATTTCGAGCGTGCCCGGGAGCAGCGGGATGCGGCTCATCACGGAGGTCTTCTCGCGGGGCTTGTGAATCCACCAGCGCCCCTCGTCGTCCTGCGAGAGATGCTCGCGCCGCAGGTGGTCGGCGTCGGCGAATGCCAGCCCCGTCAGGCAGCAGAAGACGAAAACGTCGCGGATGCGGGCCAACCGGCGGTCGAGCTCCTTGCGGGTCAGCAGTTCCAGTTCATGCGCCGTAAGGTGCTCTTTGGCCTGCACCTCGTCCTCTTTGAGTTTGTAGTAGCGGAACGGATTTTTCGTAATCCACTCGTTGCGCAGGCAGTAGAGGACAAAGTTGCGCAGGCAGTCCATCACGGCGACCGCCCCGTTGTGGCGGCAGCGGTGGGCGGTTTGCAGGAAGAGGTTGAAGCCGTCCAGAAACTTGTAGTTCATCCGTTCGACGGGAATGTCCTCGGCTTTGCCGCGTTGGGCGAGATACTGTTTGAGGTAGCGCAGCAGCCGCTCGTATTTGTCTGCCGTGCGCTGCGTGATGCGCACGCCCACTTCGGCCTGCCGCCGCTTCACATAGTCGGTAAGGCCCGCAATGAGCATCATCGTGTTGCATGTCGGGTTCAGGTAGCGCTGTTTGATCTGCGCGGCATTGGCCGCATAGCCTCGGCCAGCAGTTTGGAGCGGATGTCGATGATTTTTACGCGGAAATCGTTCAGTCGTTCGTTGACCTGAATGGCCAGCTTGTTCGTTCCCATCGCGCGTTCTTTGTGCTGGTTCCACGTTTCGGGATTGCTGTCGCACTGGGTGTAGACCTCCTGCCGGAGCCCTCCGGTCGTAATGCGTGCGAAGATGGGCGCGAGCCCGTTCTTTTTCTGCCGCCCTTTCCGCATCAGGAAAAGAATGGCAAATGTCTCTTGTCTCATGACGTTGAAATTTTGGGGTTAACAAAACGCCTGCAAGAGAGAATTATTACGGTGTAAAACGCAGAAAAACAACGTATTGCATCTGTATTCGGGAGCAAACTTTGCCGAACGGCCCGTTTTTCGGGGCCGTTCCCTTTCGTGCTCCCGCGAGTTTGCCGCGAGCTGCTTTCCGCTTCCGGTTCGGGGGATCGGCCGAAGCCTTTGCAAAATGATGATATACAGTCGGTTTTCCTCTTTTTGCGCCGGACGGGCAACAAAAAAGGAGCCTCGAAAAAAGGCTCCTTTGTGCGGATAAAGGGACTCGAACCCCCACGCCGGTAAGGCATCAGATCCTAAGTCTGACGTGGCTACCAATTACACCATATCCGCTTGCTATATGCAAAGGTATATAAAAATTCACAATTCACAATCCGGAGCGGGTGATTATAAGCCTTTTTTATTTACTTTTGTAGGCAATTTATCCGCTTATGCCGCAGAATGTCGCACTCGTTTTAACGCCCCGTCAGGCTGCCGACGCGAAGTATTACACTTCGCTTGCCGCGCGGCGTCTGGGGGTGCCGGAGCACGATATTGCCTTGGTGAGGGTCGTCAAACGCTCGATCGATGCCCGGCAGCGGCAACCGAAGGTCAACCTGACGCTGGAGGTCTATGTCGACCGGGAGCCGCAGCCCGCACCCGTGCATTTCGATTATCCCGATGTCTCGGGACATACCGAGGTCGTAGTCGTGGGATCGGGCCCGGCTGGGCTTTTCGCGGCGCTGCGGCTGATCGAGTTGGGGCTGAAGCCCGTTATCCTGGAGCGGGGCCGTGACGTTTCGGCGCGCAAGGTCGACATTGCGCAGATCAACCGCAACGGGGCAGTCGATCCCGATTCGAACTACGCTTTCGGCGAGGGCGGCGCGGGGACTTTCTCGGACGGCAAGCTTTTCACGCGTAGCAAGAAGCGCGGCGATTACAACAAGGCGTTGCAGACGCTGGTGTTCCATGGCGCCACGCCCGAAATCCTCTATGAAGCCCATCCGCATATCGGAACCGACAAGTTGCCGCGCATCATGCAGAATATCCGGCAGACGATCCTTGGCTCGGGCGGCCAGTTCGTGTTCGGTAGCCGCGTTACGGATCTTGAAATCCGCAACGGCCGTATCCGGGGCGTGCGGTGCGGCGACACGTTTGTCGAAGGGGCGGCCGTGGTTTTGGCCACGGGACATTCGGCACGCGATATTTACGAGCTGCTTTACCGCAGGGGCGTGCGCGTCGAGGCGAAGGCCTTTGCCATGGGCGTGCGTATCGAGCATCCGCAGGCGTTGATCGACTCGATCCAGTACCACTGCCCGACGCGGGGCGAATACCTTCCGGCGGCGGCTTATTCGCTGGTGAGCCAGGAGGCCGGCCGCGGGGTCTACTCGTTTTGCATGTGCCCCGGCGGGTTCATCGTTCCGGCCATGACCGATGCCGCGCAGTCGGTGGTCAACGGCATGTCGCCCAGCGGCCGCACGTCGCCCTATGCCAATTCGGGCATGGTGACCGAAGTGCGGCCCGCGGATTTCGAGCACCTGCGTGCGGAATGGGGCGAGCTGGCCGGGTTAAAGTTCCAGCAGCAGTTCGAAGAGCTGGCCCGGCAGCACGGCGGCGAGCATCAGGTCGCCCCGGCGCAGCGCGTCGCCGATTTCGTGGCGGGGCGCCCCAGTGCGGCCTTGCCGAAAACCTCCTATATCCCCGGTATTATTCCTTCGCGGCTCGATGAGTGGATGCCCCCGTTTATCGGCGAGGGGCTGCGCCGGGGGATCGCCACCTTCGGGCGGCGGATGCGGGGGTTCGTGACGAACGAAGCCGTCGTAGTGGGCGTCGAGTCGCGCACCTCGTCGCCCGTCCGGGTTCCGCGCGACCCCGTGACGCTCATGCATCCCCAAACCGCGGGGCTCTTCCCCGCGGGTGAAGGCGCCGGTTACGCCGGGGGCATCATCTCTGCCGCCCTGGACGGCGAACGTATCGCAGAAGCAGTAACAAACTACATAAAATAAATGAACGAATCTCAAAGCAAGTTACCCTCTCCCGAGGTCTCTGTAATCATCCCCGCTTACAATCTGGAAGGGTATCTCGATACGTGCCTGCAATCGGTTCTGGCGCAGACACTCGGGAATTTCGAGGCCATCGTCGTGGACGACGGTTCCACGGACGGTATGCCCGGGCTCCTGCGTCGCTATGCGGAGCGCGATCCGCGGATCATCGTGGTGAGCACCCCGAACCGGGGCGTTGCGCGTGCCCGCGAGACGGGTATTGCCCGGGCGCAGGGAAAATACATCGCTTTCCTCGACGGCGACGATTTTTGGGAACCGCGCATGTTGGAGGAGATGACCGCCTCGATCGGGCAGAATGGCGGGTACGATATCGTATGCTGTAATTTCAAACGGGTCTGCAAGACCTATCAGGCGATCTACCGTGAATCCCGGACGGAGGATATGGAAGGGCTCGAGTTCCTCGAGGCGACGCTTCGCCATTCGATCTGGGTGACACTCTGGGGCAAACTCTATCGGCGGGAACTTTTCAATAACGGGCTCAACCACTATCCGTTACGACTGGGTCAGGATACGATGATCAACATCCAGATCGCCTGCCGCCTTCCCCGCGTCCATTTCATCGACTACGTGGGATATGATTACGTGCAGCGGCCGTCGTCGTCCAATCACCGAAACTTCGATTTTGAATACTGCTGCTTATTTTGTAGTATTGTGGAACGGGAGTTACAACGGCACGGCGAATCGCTTCGGGGACATGCCGAATTCTATGCATTGCTGAATAAGGTACGCTGGTATTCGGTCTATGTCTGCAAAAGCCGCAGTCCGTGGGTCGGGAACCAGGCGTTTGTCTGCGACCTGCGCGAATCGGCCGGCCGGTACCGGGACGAGCTGAGGGCGTACTATTCGCGGGCGCGGATGCTGTTGCTGGAGCTCGACCGTTACCGGGCCATGCGCCCGGTCGTCGTCATGCTGACGACAGGATTGCGCTGGCGTACCAGTTTGCGGCGGCGTCTGGCACGATAAAGGAAAATTATACTGAAACATGGATTTTTACGACGGAGCCGGCAGCCGGATCGTGAAAGCGGTAAATTGGATTGCATAGATGGAGGAAAGGGAAAAATCAAAGCCCGTGGTATCGGTCATTATTCCGGTTTACAATCTGGAAAACTATCTCGATACCTGCCTCGATTCGGTCGGACGGCAAACGTACGGGGATTTCGAGGCTATTGTCGTCGATGACGGTTCGACGGATGGTTCGCAGGCCGTGGCGCTCCGCCACGCGGAGCGCGATGCGCGCATCGTCGTCATAAGTACTGTAAACCAGGGGGCTGCCAGGGCCCGTGAGACGGGTATCAGGCATGCGAAGGGCGACTACATCTGTTTTCTCGACGGCGACGACGTCTGGGATTCCCGCATGCTGGAGAAACTGGTGGCGGCCATCGGGGAAAACGGCGGGTACGATATCGTATGCTGCGATTACAAACGTATTTGCAAGACCTACGAAGCGCCCAAGCGCGAAATGCGCACGTCGGACATGCAGGGGCTGGATTTCCTTGTTGCATCGCTCTACCACGCTATTTCCGTGACCGTGTGGGGACGGCTCTATCGCCGGGCGTTGTTCGAAAAGGAACTGCGTCATTATCCGCTGCGGCTGGGGGAAGACAGCCTGCTCAACATCCAGATCGGCTGTCAGCAGCCGCGTGTCCGGTTCGTCGATTATGTGGGTTACGGATATGTGCAGCGCGGCGGGTCGGCCAACCGTTCGCCGCTCGATATCGGCTACTGCGTTAAATTCAGCGAGGCGGTGCATGCCGAGCTGGTGAGGCACAGGGATGTTGTTGGCGACCGGCTGGAGTTCTACCTGCTGCTCAATAAAATGCGCTGGTACCTGGTTTACCTGCGCAAAAGCCATAACCCATGGGCCGGCGACACGGAGTTTGCCCGCGGGATCAATGCGGAGGCGGAACGCTACCGCGCCGAGCTGGAAGGGTTTTTCAGCCGTTGCGACTGGTTGCTGCTGCGGATGGACAGGCGGCGGTGGATGCGCCCCGGGGTGCTCGCCGTCTCGACCCTGATGCGCTGGGGCAAGAGCCTGAAGCGGCGGCTGACACGCTGAATCCGAGTATTGTAACCTAAACCTGGAACGATGAAAAGATACCTGTTGTACGTTACTTTGCCTTATGCCTATTCAATCCTGAGGCCTTTGGAACATGAAATCCGCCGCCGCGGAGGCGAGGCGGCCTGGTTTGTCGAAGAGGGGTGTCCCGTCGTGCTCGAAGAGGGCGAGGTGCGGTTGGGGACAATCCGGGAGGCGGTCGCTTATAACCCGGTCGCGGTTTTTGCACCGGGCAACTACATCCCCGATTTTATCCCGGGTGTGAAGGTGGCGCTTTTCCACGGCTATGCGATCCAAAAGCGGATCGAGGCCGTCGACGACCACTTCACGGTGCGCGGATGGTTCGACATTTATTGTACGCAGGGGCCGAGCAGTACGCCTTATTTCAAGGAACTGGAAAAGAAATACGGCTTCTTCCGGGTCTACGAGACCGGCTGGCCCAAAGCCGACACCTATTTCTCGCCCGAAGTGCAGCGTAAACCGCAGAATGACCATCCGGTGATTCTTTACCCCCCGACCTTCACGCGCAATGTCTGTTCGGCGCCCCATCTGATGGCGGAGATCGACCGTCTGGCCAAAACCCATCCGTGGGACTGGGTCATCACGTTCCATCCCAAGCTGACTGACCCCGGGATCATAGCCGGCTATAAACGTATTGCGGAGGAGAACGAGAACGTCATATTCTATGAGGGTTCCGACAAGATGCCGCTTCTGCAGCAGGCCGACGTGATGTTGTGCGACAGCTCGTCGATCATCCTCGAATTCATGTTCCTCGACAAACCGGTCGTGACGTTCCGCAATTCGCATCCGGGGCCCCATCTGATCGACGTCGATACGCCGGAGGCCGTCGGCCCGGCCATCGAGCGTGCGCTGGCGCGGCCTGAGGGGTTAATGGAGGAGATCCGCAGCTACACCATGCACCATGAACCGCACCGCGACTGCCGCTGTTCGGCGCGGGTGCTCGATGCCGTGGACGATTATATCGTGCGGGGGCATGCGGGGCTGAAACGCAAGCCCCTGAACCTGGTGCGCAAATGGAAACTGCGCCGGCAGTTACATTATTATCCCCTGCTGGAAAAATTCCGCCGCCGATAGAAAACGTGAGTGCCGCCCCGACCGGGGCGGCACTCACGTTTATGGATGCCGTTTCCTGGGCCGGATGTTTCCGGCCGGGGCTCAATGGCCTGCGCTGGCGGGAACGGGGTTTTTCACCTCGGGTTTGGGGGTGCGGGTCTGATCCGTTTCTCCCAAGTGGCGAGTAAGCCCGATTTCGCAGCGGGTGCGGTGTTCTCGGATGGTTTGCTGGTAACGTTCCTCGTTGGCCGAAAGGCTGTTGCGCTCGCATTTGCCGTGGTGGAGGTGGAAGACCACGCCGCGGAACTTCATGCACCGCTGGCGCACGCCGCTGTTGTCGAGGCGGATCGCCAGTTCGGAATCTTCGCGGCCCCAGCCGCAGAACGATTCGTCGTAACCGTTGACGCGGATCAGGTCGTTGCGCCAGAAGGCCATGTTGCAGCCTTTGACGAAGCGGGTGGGACCCAGCGTCCGGTAGAGGAATGCCATGAGCGGGATGCGGATGGCGTTGTTGCTGTTGCGCACGCCCCGCATCAGTGGTGTGAGCGAGGTGATCTCCCCGCTGAGTACCTTGCGGGTGAGCATTTCGGTGATGATGCCGCGCGACCCGGTGACGTAGCAGCCCCGTTGTGCGAAGATCATGTGATCCTGGATGAAGTTACGTTGGAGGATCAGGTCGCCGTCGATCTGTATGATGTATTCGCAACGGCTCGCCGCGATGGCTTTGTTGCGGATCATGGCCAGGCGGAACCCCTTGTCCTCGTGCCAGATGTGCCGGATGGGGACGGGCGACACCGCTTCGAAATGGCGGACGACATCGCGGGTGCTGATACCTGAACCGTCGTCAGCGATCAGGATTTCCGTGGGCATGGCCGTTTGTTGCATTACGCTGTCCAGGCACAGGTAGAGGGCCCGCGGCCAGTTGTAGGTGGAGATGATCAGTGATACCGTCATTGGTAAATTAGGGTTTTAGGCGTCGTTGTTGCTGCGGCCGTACGCAACTGGCCGCAAAATTCCTGCCGCGGCATCCCGCTGCCGGGATGCTGTATTCTCACGTTCAGGGTAACGCGTAGCTTCTTGTCCATCGTACAAAGGTAGTGATTTATCCCCGCTCAGGGTATGTGCACTCCATTTTTATCGTGTTCCGTTTTATATAAATGTGCGCCGGAGGGGAATACTGCGCAGAATATGAAAAAATATTTTCGATCACCCGGGATCGGCGGTACCCGGCTATCTTGCATGTTTACATGTTATTAGATAATTGAATGTATGCGACTTATTAAAAAATATCAAAAAATTCGAAAATTTTTTTAATAAAAACTTGCACGGCATGTTTTTTCATCTTATCTTTGCAGCGAAGTTTTAAGGTTCATTTAGGTTAGTAGTTTTAGGTTGGTGAGGAAACTGTGGTATTCCATCGGAATACCGGGTTTCCTTTTTTTTGTGCCTTTCCGGAATTTTTGTCACGGATGGTTGGTATGGACTTTAGAATTTTGTCATGTGTGCCCGGCGTATTTTTCTGCCTGAATATGCTTTTTATCCCCTGTTTTTTAGTTTCCGAAGATATGCTGTCTCTTTTGACATTTAGCCCGAATGTTCTTCGAAGGCATCTTGAAGCCTTTTTGACGGCCTAATGTTACGAAATTGTTAAATATATTTAATATATTCCTAAAATATTTGCATAATTCAAAAATGACACGTATCTTTGCAGTGAAGTTTTAAGGTTCATTTAGGTTAGTAGTTTTAGGTTGGTTGAGGAAATCGGCAGGTTGTAACGGCAATCCGTTACTAAGACTCGAAGGGCGGTGCTCGTCCGAAAGTCGAATACCTCCGATTGTACCTCATTTTTGAAGGGGGTGGTTCCCCGACAAAAGAAAAAGGTCTGAGTCGTGAGACTCCGGCCTTTTTTTATTGTCCCGGGGTGCGGTTCCGGGAATGTAGGGGCGTGAGCCCGGTTGTGCCGGGACGGCGTTCCGCCCGGATGTCAGAACTGCTCCAGTTCCTCGCGGCCTATCGCCACTTCGACGGCCCCGAGTGCATAGCATCCGATTGCGTAGGGGTTGTAATAGAAGGTGATGCCTTCGGGAGTGATCTGGAAATTTTCCGTCAGGGCGATGTATTCCGGGAAGAAGCCCTGTTCGGCCAGCCCTTCGTCGTTGTCCGTCCCGTATTGGGTGTAGAGTTTCTCTCGGAGCAGTTTCTCCATGCCGAGCAATTGCGGGGCAGTGAACAGGTCTGCCAGCGAGAGTTCGTATCCGTCTGTGATCGAATAGGTATGGTATTCGATGTTGTACATGCCGTGCGCCCCGCCAGTGAAACTCCACCGGGAGATCGAGTAGGTAACGAGCGTGTCCTGCACGGAGCCTTCGCTTTCGACGGAGATTTCGTAGGCGCCCATGCCCTGCGACATTCCTTCGGGCAGTACGATCTCCGCAGCGACCTGCAGGATGGCCGAGTCCGCGGCCTCGCGTGCCGTACCGGCGAACTCCTCCAACTCGAAGAAATATTCGATATTCGCCTTTTCGATGGCCTCCAGCGCTGCCGATTTTCCGGCATTGCCGATCGTGGCAAAGCGGTATTCTATGTTGCAGCCATTGTCTTGTGTGCCGAGCAGCGTGTCGATCGGCAACATGCCGAATTCCGGAACGACGGGCTTCCTGTTGCAGGCCGTAATCGCCACGGCCGCTGCCGCGAGCAGGATTGCTGTTTTGATGCGTTTCATTTGTCGGGACGTGTTGTATTTCGTGTAAAGATAGCTAAAATGCGTGTAGCTGTGTGCATTATGAAAAAAAATCATAGTTTTTGCAGGAAAATTTTGCAGTTTTCAAAGAAGGCGTTATCTTTGCACCACAAAACCGACACGGTGGATTC